>Ga0247611_10005360_pt1 | contig 17062 bp, 14 predicted proteins | sample 177DNAGHGhighgp2_FD_192422 | JGI IMG/M metagenome (GOLD analysis project Ga0247611, IMG submission 192422) | Sheep rumen microbial communities from Palmerston North, Manawatu-Wanganui, New Zealand - 1770 DNA GHGhigh gp2 | ecosystem: Host-associated > Mammals > Digestive system > Stomach > Rumen... | reverse complement strand
CCGCGCATTGCGACGCGCTGTACGTGTTCTCGGTGTCCGAGCCGGGCTCGATGTTCACGCCCGAGGAGCGGTTCGAAATGCTCGCGGAAGGCACGGCGCATCTCAAAAACGTGCACGTCGTGCATACGGAGGAATACCTCGTTTCGCGCGAGACGTTCCCCGCCTACTTCATCCGCGACGAGCAGCACGCCGACGCAGTCAAGGCGGACCTCGACGTGGAACTGTTCCGCACGCGCATCGCGCCGGCGCTGCACATCACAAAGCGCTTCGTGGGCGAGGAGCCGTTCTCGCCGACCACGCGCGCCTATAACGAGCGCATGAAGCAGCTTTTGCCCGAATGCGGCATCGAACTCATTGAAATCCCGCGCCTTGATTCGATCAGCGCAAGCCGCGTGCGCGCGCTGATCCGCGAAGGCAGCCCCGAACGGACGAAAGACCTCGTCCCCGATACGACCTATGCAGCCATTCTCCGTAAGCTTAGCCGAAATGCTTGACGCGCGCGAACGCCGGGCGCGGATGCAGAAAGAATTTCTCGGGCGGGCGGAAAAAACCGACTGCCTCGTTTCGCTGTGTCTGAATATAGCGGGCGACGTGAAGCGCACGCCGAAAACGCGTCTGCTGTTCGACCGCGGACTCGCTGCGTTCGACCGGCTCGGGTTTTGCGAAGCGCGGCGGATCGTGACCGACGCGGTGACCGGTACGGAGGCGCTCGTTCTGCTGCGCGAGGACGCACACGCGGTCAAGCGCGCGCTCGAACGGCTCGAGGACGCGTTCCCCGCCGCAAGGCTTTTCGATTTTGACGTTTTAAACGCGGACGGCGAGAAGCTGAGCCGCACCGAACCGCGCAAATGTCTCGTCTGCGGCGGACCCGCGGCAGTCTGCGCCAGAAGCCGCGCGCACGGACTGGACGCTGTGAAGGCGGCGACCAACGCGCTTCTTGACGAATTCTGCGCCGAAACGCTGGCGCTTACGGCGCACTTTGCGCTCGAACGCGAACTGCACACGACACCGAAGCCCGGGCTCGTCGACGACGCCAACAGCGGCGCGCACGCGGATATGAACGCGGCGACGTTTTTAAAAAGCGCGGCGGCGCTCGTACCGTACTTCAAAACCGCCGTTTCGCTGGGACTGCAAAATGCGGGCATGCCGCCGCTGAAGGAAGCGGGACTCGACGCCGAACGCGCCATGTTTGCCGCCACGAACGGCGTGAACACGCACAGGGGCATGATCTACTCGATGGGGCTTTTGCTGTACGGCATGGGTGAGGCGCTCAACGACGGAAGCGACGCCGTTGCGAACGCGTCGGCGCTCGCGAGAAGCGACGAAGCGGACCGGCTTTCGCACGCGATGCGCGCGCAAGACTCCCACGGCGCGAAGATCTTTGCCGAAACCGGCTTGCGCGGTGCGGTCGGCGAAGCGGCGGACGGGTTTTTCCACGCGTGCTATACGGCGGACCGGCTCAAAGCGCACGGGCATTCGGATAACCCCGGCGCGCTCGCGCTTTGCGACGTGCTGTGCGTTCTTTCCGACACGAATCTTCTGCACCGCGGCGGCGTTGAAGGGCTGCGCTTCGTGCAGGAATCGGCAAAAGCGATCGTGAAAAAGCCGGAATCCGAACGCATCGAAGCGCTGAAGCAACTCGACCGCGAACTGATCCGGCGGAACCTGTCGCCCGGCGGCAGCGCGGATATGTTGGCGCTTGCGTACCTGCTTGACGCGTGGAAAACGCTCTCGATGGATCCGTTTTCGGAGGTGCGGCCATGACGCTTCAGCAGCTTCGGTATTTTTGCGTGACCGCGGAGGTTCTGCACTACACGCGCGCGGCGTCGCTTCTGTACATTTCGCAGCCGAGTTTAAGCTATGCGCTTTCGAAACTCGAAAAGGAGCTCAACGTGCCGCTGTTCGAAAAGCAGGGCAAACAGATCGTTCTGACCAAATACGGCGCGGAATTTCTGCCGTACGCGAAGCGCGCACTGTCGGAACTTTCGAAGGGGCAGGAGCGCCTCAAGGAGCTTCGCGCGCCGAGCGCGGGCATCATCAATCTCGGGTACATCTACAGCGTCAGTTTTTCGGTGCTGCCGTCGTTCGTCGACCGCTTTTACGCGCACATCGGCAGCCGACAGACCGCGTTTCGCTTCCGTCAGGGCATGGCGGGCGGGCTCATCGAGCATCTTTTGAACGGTTCTTTGGACCTTCTGATTTCCGGCAGGCCCGAGATCGATTCGATCGATTACCTGCCGGTGGCAAGTCAGGAGCTGTATCTTGCGGTGCCCGCTTCGCACCGGCTTTCGGGACGCGATTCCGTGACGCTCGCCGAGATCCGCGACGAGCAGTTTATTTCCATCACGCACGAAGCGGTCATCTATCGCGAGCTTGCCGACAAATTCAAAAAGGTCTCGTTCTCGCCGAACATCGTGTTCGAAGCGGACGAATACAGTTCGATCGCCGCGTCCGTCACGACCGGCGCAGGCGTCGCGATCATGCCGAAGCTGCCGATCCTCGACACGTTCAATCTGAAGCTGATCCCGTTTTCCGACGTGCCGATGAGCCGCGACGTGTGCATCCTTCGATATAAACTGCACACGATGTCCCCCGCCGTGCAGCAGGTGTGGGAATTTGCGAAGCACGTTTCGGATGCGTATCAAAAGGGCGAAAGCGATGCGTTTCGTTAAAAATGTCAAATTTCTCTGAACGATTCGACATTCGCTTGCAATCCGCGGTGCGAACCGCTAAACTGTATCAAAGGGGGGGCGACCCCCGCACCGTTTTTTACGGAGGTAACTATGATTATGAAGAAATTTCTGTGTATCCTGCTGTTCGGCGCGCTTCTGATCTCCGCGATTGCCTGCGGCGGCAGCGAACCCGAACCGGTTGCGTCCGAAGCGCCCGAAACGGTCGAAGCAAGCGAAGTTCCCGACGTCGTCGCGGTCGAAACGCCCGACGCGATCCCCTCCGCCGAAGCGACGCTTCCGCCGACGGAGCCCGTCGAATCCGGCGAGCCGCAGTCCACGCGTGCGCCGAAGGAAGGCGATATCACGCAGAACTTCCCGAATTACGACACCGGCGCAGACGCAGACTACAGCTATCAGAGCGACGAAGTGCGCATCGCGATCAAGGTCATCGAGGATGCCGAGAACAAGCAGGTCATCTACGTCGCGGATCTGTGGATCCGCAACATCCACTCGTTCCGCACGGCGTTCGGCAACGGCGAGTTCGGCTCCGGCACCGAGGACCCCGTTAAGCTCGTGCAGCGCGAAAACGCGCTCTTTGCCGTCAACGGCAGTTATAACCAGGGTCTTACGGTACACGCCGGTGAGCAGTTCAAGGGCGTTCGCGCCAACAAGGGCTGGAACTCGCAGGCCACCTGCGTCATCTACAAAGACGGCTCCATGAAGACGTTCCAGCTCGAAAAAGAATCCTTTGACATCAAGGCGGAATTGAAAAACGGCGCGTGGCACGCCTGGCAGTTCGGTCCGATCCTGATCCGTGATTATGAGATCAGCCCGTACGCCTATCAATACCGTATCGGCAACAAGGCGCGCAACATCCTCGGCTACTACGAGCCGGGACACTACGTGATCGTAACCTGCGACGCCGGCACCAAGAAGGCCGAAGGCATGACCGAGGTGCAGATGGCGGAGTTCATGAAATCGCTCAACGTAAAGGAAGCGTTCAACCTCGACGGCGGCACGAGCGCGGTCATGGTCTTCATGGGCGAAATCATCAACAACCCGCGTCCGCACGTCAACGAGCAGGGCTCCCTGGAAGAGGGACGCAACCTCAAGGATATGCTGCTGTTCGGCGAGTACGACGAAAACGGCGTATCCGCGGACCTTTCCACCTTCACCGCCGACAAGTTCAAAGGAAAATAAGGCACGCAAAAAGCGGCTGCAAAGCAGCCGCTTTTTTGTTTGTCCAAAAACGTCCGGCGCAGGATCCGCCGCCCGGAAACACACAGCGTTTTCGGCAGACCGGGACCGCCGCGCTTATTCGCCTTTTTTCAGCGCGAGGTTTTTTTCGTACGCGGCGATCACCGCTTCGATCACGGCGCTGCGCATGCCGCCCTTTTCGAGCGCGCGCACGCCCTGGATCGTGCTGCCCGCAGGCGAACAGACGACGTCCTTCAGCGCGCCGGGATGCGCGCCGGTAATCTTTGCCGTCTTTGCCGCACCCTCAACCATCTGCGCGGCGTACAGATACGCCTTGCTTCGCGGCAGACCGCAGGCGACCGCGCCGTCCGCCAGCGCCTCAAGGAACAGATCGACAAACGCCGGCCCGCAGCCCGCGATCGCGCTCGCCGCGTCGATCAGATGCTCGGGAAGCGGATCGAGCGTGCCCGCGTCCTTTAAAAGCGCGCAGAACGCCGCAGCGTCTTCGTCGGATACGCCCTCGCTGCAGTAAGAAACGATGCCCGCGCCGACCGCGATCGGCGTGTTCGGCATGATGCGGATGACCGGATACGCGCCGCCCGCAAGCTTTCGAATCGTGTCGATCGTGAGCCCCGCCGCCATCGTGACCAGCACGAAGCGGTCCGCGCGCCGGTGCAGCGCTTCGGAAATGCCCGAAAGCACCTCCGGCATCATCTGCGGCTTGACCGCGAGCACGATCAGATCGCATTTTTCAGCGATCTGCTCATTGGTGGAAGCGCACGCGGAAAGTTCCTCCGCAAGACGCGCCGCCTTTTCTTCCGTGCGGTTGGCAAGCTGAAGCGAAACGGACGGCTCCGCCCGCTTGATCAGCCGCGCGACGGCGCTTCCCATGGCGCCCGTTCCGATGACGCCGACCGATTCAAACATCGCGATCACTCCTTTTTCTGATCCGCAAGGTGAAAAAACCGCGCGGGGATGTGGCAGTAGCCCGCGGGATTCTTATCGAGATACTTCTGGTGGTATTCCTCCGCGGGAAAGTAATTGTCGATCGGCGCGACCTCGACCGCGAGCGGCTTGCCGACCGACGCTTCGACCTCCTTCATGATCGCTTCGATCGCGGGAAGCTGATCGGGGTCGGTGTAGTAGATGCCGGTGCGGTACTGAATGCCCGCGTCCATGCCCTGCCGGTTCACGGAAGTCGGGTCGATCACCTGAAAATAAAAGCGCAAAAGCGCCGGAAGCGAAAGCGTGTTTTCGTCGTATTCCACGCGGACCGTTTCGGCGTGACCGGAATTGTCGCACACGTCGCGGTAGCTCGGCGCTGCATCCGGACCGTTGGCGTAGCCGACCTCGGTTTCCCTGACGCCCTCGAACTGGTCGAGAAACTTCTGCATGCCCCAGAAGCATCCGCCTGCCAGAAAGATCGTTTTCATCGCATGTTCCTCCGTCAGCTCCATTTGATTTTTGCCTGCGGACATTTGCCGCGCATCAGTTCCTTGAACGACGCTTCGTCGAAGCCGTCCGTGAAGCCGGTCTTCGAGACCATGACCGTCTGACGCGCGTACGTTCGCAAAAGCAGCAGATCGCGCGTTTCCGAAAACCGCGCGAACGAGCGGAACGCGAATTCGACCGCGCCGTCGTTCGGCGCGATCTGCATCGAAACGCCGGTTTCGCGGACCGTGACGGTCAGCGTGCCGCTTTCGCCGTACGCCTCGACCGTGCGGCGCACCGCGCGCCTTGCGCTCAGCTTCGGCAGCAGAAAATGCTGTGCGACGACCGCGGCGAACGCCGCGCCCAGCGCGATCAGCGGAACGAGGTTTTCCTTTCCGAAAAACGGCGTGTTCCCGATCAGCGAGCCGGCGAGCAGCACCAGCGCCATCAGCACGACAAAGCCGAGCAGCAGCAGATCGGACCGCTTCGTCATCTCGGTGTACGCCTGCTCGTAATGCTTTTGCGTCGGCGTAAAGACGTTTTCGCTCAATACCCTGCGTTCTTCCATTTCGTTCCCCTCTCCTCAGTCGTTTTTCATCTCTTTAAACAGGCTGCAAAGATGCAGTAAAATCTCCACGTTCTTTTCCATCGATTGGATCGGCACGTACTCGAACCGCCCGTGCGCGTTCTCGTAGCCCGCCGAAAGATTCGGGCAGGGCAGCCCGCGCCAGCTCAGCGCCGACCCGTCCGTGCCGCCGCGAAACGGCTCCGTCTCCGGCGTAAGACCGCTTTCGCGGATCGCCGTTTTCAGGCTTTCGACCAGATACGGATGCCGGTCCACGACCTCTTTCATGTTGCGGTAGGTCGGCTCGATCGAAAGCGCGATCCGCTCCGCGCCGTATTGCGCTTTGAGCGCGTCGGCGCAGGTTCGAAGGTAGTTCTCCCGCTGCGAAAACCGCTCCGCGTCGTGATCGCGCACGATCAGAACGGCTTCGCCGCGCTCGCAGTCCGCCTGCAGTCTGACCACGTGGAAAAAGCCTTCGCGGCCTTCGGTGTACTGCGGCTTTTCAAAGCGCGGCAGCATGGAAAGGAACTCGCCCAGAACGTCCGCGGCGTTGACCATGACGCCCTTCGCCGTGCCTGTGTGTACGCTTAACCCCTTCAAGGTCAGCGTCGCTTCGGAGGCGTTGAACGTTTCGTCGATGTACACGCCGAGATGGTCGCCGTCGAGCGTATAGGCGACCTTCGCCCCGAACCGGTTGAAATCGAGATCCTTTGCAAGCCCGCCGACCTCCTCGTCCGGCGTGAACGCCAGCGAAATCGGTCCGTGCAGCAGGTCCGGATGGGTTAAATAATGCTCCGCCATCGTCATGACCGATGCGATCGCCGCCTTGTCGTCGCCGCCGAGCAACGTCGTGCCGTCGGTGAGGATCAGGTCCTGTCCGACATAGCGGCGCAGGTTCGGAAACGCCTCGGGCGACATGGAAATGCCCCGTTCGGCGTTCAGAACGATCGTTCCGCCGTCGTAGGCTTCAAGCACCCACGGACGAACGGGCGCACCGGGCGCATCGGGCGCGGTATCCATATGCGTGACGAATCCGACGGGGCGTCCGCCGCCGTCCGGCATCGTCGAAGGAAGACGGGCGTACAGCACACACGCGCGCTCGTCGAGGTACACGCCGTCCGCGCCCATGCGGCAAAGCTCACCGTACAGTTCCCGCGCAAGGTCGAACTGTTTCTGCGTCGTGGGCGTTTCCTTGCCGTACCGGTCGGATTGCGTGTCGATCTTCGCGTAGCGGATCAGACGCTCCTTCACGCGCTCGTAAAACTCGGTTCGTTCGTACATGGCCGCTCCTCCATTCTGTTTCCGTAAAACAGTATATCATGTTCCGTTTCCGCTGACAACGGGGACAACAAAAAAGAACGGCGGTACTGCCGTTCTTTTGTTCTGTCGGAACCGAATCCGTGTCGTTTGTCTGCACCTCATCCGTCAAGGCAAAGCCTTGACACCTTCTCCTCAAGGAGAAGGCTTTCATTGACCGGCGGGAAAGGCTTCCCCTTGAGGGGAAGCTGTCAACGCAGTTGACTGATGAGGTGTTGCTGTATCAAAGCGGTTATGATAAATCTTCGCTTCCTCTCGCACTGTGGGGCGCTTCGGTTTTGATCCGCATCCGTCAAGGTGAAGCGGACACCTCATCCACCGCAAGCGGCCCCCCTTCTCCTCGAGGAGAAGGCCTTGCATTGAGAGAACATTCCGTGAAGCGGTGATGAGACGTTTTGAATCGCAGGTATCGTCGTTCCTTCGACACCTCATCCGTCAAGGCAAAGCCTTGACACCTTCTCCTCAAGGAGAAGGCTTTCATTGACCGCGGGTTTCCCTGAGGGGGAAGGCCTTGCATTGACCGGGTGTTATCTCGAATGCTGCTTGATCGCGCCGCTGCGATACGCCGTCAGCAAGCGCTGCAGGTCGTCGATGCGTTCGAGCAGCGTTTTGCCCACGTCCGTGTCCGCGACGCGCTTTCTGGCGGCAGGGGTATAGACGATCTGCTGCGTGGAGTGGATATCCACCTCCGAGCGGATCGCTTCGGATACCGTCACGAACGGGTCGTGGCACGAGAGGATCATGCACTGGGAATTGTAAATAAGCGTGTAGCCCGCGATGCCCGTCGTGGACTGGTACGCTTTCGACATGCCGCCGTCGATGACGAAGATGCGGCCGTTCGCCTTGATCGGAGATTCGCCTTTTTTGATCTTGACCGGCACGTGGCCGTTGATGATGTGCGAATCGGGATCGTCGGAAAGACCGAATTCCTTCAGGATTTTCACGGCGAAGTCCTCGTGCTCGGCGAGTTTGAAGTACGGGTTCTTGTGCTCCTCGTGCGTCGCTTTGTCCTCGATGAAGTAGCGCTCGAACGTCGTCATCTTATCCTTGCCGAACAGCGGCGAGTTCGTGCCGCACCAAAGATACCAGAAGAAGTCGAGTCCCTGTTCGCGCTCCGGCGTGCCCCACTTTGCGAAGAAGCCCTGGCGGACCAGCGCGTCGGCGCGGTCGAACAGCGCCTTGCCGCGATACTCCTTTCCGTCGATCGTGACGGGCGCGAATTCGCCGTCCGCCGTTGCGGGAACGCAGCCGTGGAACAGGAGGTTTCCGTTGCACACGAGGTACATGCTCCCGTGCGAGAACAGAAAGCGCATATGCTCGCGCATTTTACCGGAATGATAGAACGCGGTGCGGAGTTTGTCCATCAGATCCTCCTCCGCCTCGGTCAGCACGTACGGATCGGAGGGCAGAACCGTCGGGAAGCGCTTGTCGGCCAGCTCGTATTCGACGCCGTCGATTACCATCGTGCCGCGCTCGTAATCGACGAGGTGCAGCATTCTGCGGTGCTCCATGTGATACGCGGGGTTTGCCGCGATGATCTGCCCCTCGAGCTTGAAGAGGATGATCGCCATCGCCTTGTGCATTTTCGCGATGAGCTCCGGATTGTCGTGGTGCGCGTCGCCGACGTCGCGCGGCAAGAACTTCGTGCAGGGATCGTCGGCGTACGTTTCGAGCGCGAACTTCAGAAGCGGTGAAAGCGAAATGCCGTAGCCGTCCTCGATCGTGTCGACGTTGCCGTACTTCAGCGAGTTGATGATGGCGGTCGCGATCAGGGCGCGGTTGCCCGCCGCGGCGCCCATCCAGAGGATGTCGTGATTGCCCCATTGGATGTCGACGTTGTGATAGGTCAGCAGCCGGTCGAGGATGATGTGCGCGCCGGGACCGCGGTCGAAGATGTCGCCCACGAGGTGCAGCCGGTCGATGACGAGCCGCTGGATGAGGTTACTGAGCGCGACGATCAGCGTGTCCGCCTGCTCGGTTTCGATGATCGAATGGATGATCTCGTTGTTGTAGCGGACCTTGTCCTCGGTCTCGATCGCGTGCAGCATCTCGTCGATGATGTAAGCGAAACTTTCGGGCAGCGCTTTTCTGACCTTGCTGCGCGTGTACTTCGACGCGGAGAACCGGCAGACCTCGACGAGCCGGCGAAGCGTGATCTTGTACCACTCCGGATTGATGACGCCCGCGCGCTTGAGCTGGTCGAGCTTCTGTTCGGGGTAGTAGATCAGCGTCGCAAGCGTATTGCGCTCCGCTTCGGTGACGGTGTTCTCGAACAGGGTATCGATCTTTTTGCGGATGACGCCCGACGCGTTCTTCAGCATATGGATGAACGCTTCATATTCGCCGTGCACGTCGCTGATGAAATGCTCCGTTCCCTTCGGAAGCCCGAGGATCGCCTTCAGATTGATGATCTCGGTCGAAACCTCCGGGATCGTCGGATACTCGTGCGCAAGCAGTTTCAGATACTTCATGTCGCTGTACGGTTGCTGTTCCATGTCGTTCCGCCTTTCACGTTCGTTTTTTTTATTGTATCACGCCGTGATCGGCTTGTCACCATCAAACGGAACAATATACGGAATTCGCGCAGTTTACGAAAAAACGCCCCCGCACGTTTGCGGGGGCTTTGGGGAGGTTCGTTATTTGACCGTGCAGGTCAGCACGTTCGACCATTCGCCGTAGTACGTCGTGCCGTTGAACTCGGTGTAGCCGCGCACGCGCACGTAGTACGTCTTGCCGGAGGTCAGGCCCGAGATCGCCTTGGAAACCGTCGAAGGGCTCGTGATCTTCGTTTCCAGCTTGTTCGCGGTGAACGCCGAATTCGTCGCGGTCTGGACCACGTAGCCGGTGCAGACGTCGATCTTCGTCCACTTCGCCGTGAGTTTGCCGGTACCCGCGGTGACGCTCGAAAGCTTGTTCGTCTTGATGCGGACCGTGGTCTTTAATGGACCGACCTCGCCGAGGTTGTAGTTGTCGAACACGCCGCCGATCGTCGCGCCCGTGACCGCGTCCTTCCGCTGCGCGAAGTACGCCTTCACGCCGTACTGATAGCGCGTGCCGGGGTAGACCTTCGTGTCGGTCCAGGTCGTTTCGGTCGTGTTGTTCCAGCGGTCGAACTTCGACCATTCGGTCATCGATTTGTTCCATGCGCGGCGATAGACGACGTAGCCCGCGGCGCCGGGAACCGCCTTCCAGGTGATCTTGATGCCGCCCGCCGTATTCGCAACGCTCGTCGAGGTCGTCGGCGGCAGATAGATCTTGAACCAGACGCGCTTTTCTTCGGTATTGCCGCGCATCCGCACGTACAGATATCCCGTGCCGGGGTTGACGTTCTGCTCATAGCGGAACTCATAGAACTGACCGTCGATCACTTTGCCGGTCGTCTTGTCGCGCACGACGAACGGTGCGCGCCGCTCGGCGCCGTTCCAGATCATGTACGGCGTCGTTCCTTTGAACTTCAGTCCGCCCCAGTCCTCGAACGCGATCTCGAAATCGCCGCTGTAATAGCGGTCGACGTTGACGATCATATCGCCCTTGCCGGTGTCGAACCGGTACTTGAACGACGAGACGTTGCCGGGCATGCGCATCGAACCGGTGGATTTGTCGTAGGAATAGGTGCTGTCGTACGCCTTGACGTACTGCGCTTCGCCGCCCGTCTCAAACAGCTTCTTCATATTATAGTAGTAAGAACCGCCGCTCGTGGTAAGCGTCACCCCGTCGGTCGTGTACTGCGGAGAGATTTCCGCGTGCATCTCCGTCAGCTTCGTATTGTTCTCCAGATGCAGCATGCGGATGCGGTTGTTGCCGCAGGAGAGACTCTCCAGCTGCGGACAGCAGCCGACGGACAGGAACTCGATGCGGTTGTTCGCGCAGTCGAGCGACTGCAGCTTCGTATTCTTGGACAGATTCAGATAATTGATCTGGTTGCCGTAGCAGTTCAGACTGGTAAGCTGCGTGTTTTGGGAAAGGTCCAGTTTTTCGATGAAGTTTTCGGAAACGTCCAGTTCCTTCAGATTGGTCTGCTTCGACGTGTCGAGCTGCGTCAGAAAGCATCCGAACGCGTACAGGTACACAAGACTCGTGTTTTTCGACAGATCGAGCTTGCTGATCCCGGTCTCGCAGATGTTCAGGGTCGTCAGTTTCGTGTTCTTGGAAAGATCCAGTTCGGAAACGACGGTATTCGCACATTCCAGCACAAGAAGGTTCGTGTTCTTGGTGACGTTGAGCGCCTTCAGATCCCAGTTCTCCGAAACGTACAGCCGTGTGAGCTTGGTATTCTTCGACAGATCGATCGTTTTCAGCTGATTGTCATACAGATCCAGCTGCACGAGCGCGGTGTTCTTGGTCACGTCGATCGCCGTCAGCGCATTATAGGAGGCGTACAGATCGGTGAGCAGCGTGTTCTTGGTTACGTCCAGCGTTTTGAGCTGGTTTTTGCTGACGTCGAGACAATCGAGCTTCAAAAGCTTGGTCACGTCGATCTTCGTCAGTTTGTTGTTTGAGATCGACAGATACGAAAGATTCGGGTTTTTGTCGAGATTGTTGATGCCCGTCAGCTGGTTGTTGTCCGCGTCGATGTGGGTCAGCGTCTTGACGTTTTCGATGTTGACCTTCGTCAGCTGGTTGTTGCTGCAGTCGAGTTCTTCGAGCTTCGTGTTGTAGGAGAGATTCAGCGTCTTCAGCTGGTTGTACGCACAGTCGAGAATTTTGAGCTGCTTGCAGCCGGAAAGGCTGAGCGCGGTCAGCTGGTTGTCGCTGCAATCGACCTCGATCAGTTTTTTGTTGTTGTTGAGGTCCAGCTCAGCCAGATGATTGCCGGCGCAGTACAGTGCCGTCAGGTTCGGGAACCGCGAGATGCCCTTCAGCGAGGCGATGTTCTCGTACGAGCAGTCGATGGACGTGACCGCTTCCAGCTGGTCGGTCGTGACCGTGCTCGCGCCGCCCGCGACGTTCGCCTTGACCCACGCGCGGAAGTTCGCGTCCGGAAAATTCGTCGCGTTGATCGAAACGACCGCCTTCGGCGTCTCCTCCGCAGCCGCCGTCGGCAGAAGGGCAAGCGCCATCATCAGGCAAAGCAGACATGCGATCCATCTCTTCATATGCAGATCCTCCTTTTGTAGAAGTACATATTCTGTTCATAGTATATCATTTTGTTTGCCGGAAAGCAAACGATTCTCTCGAAAAACTGCCCAATTTCCGTGCAAATTCCGGCAATCCATCCCTATCGTCCCGTTTTTGTCTCAGAACAAATCGGGACAAAAAAAGAAGGGCGTTTGCCCTTCCTGCCTTTAAAATCAGGTGCGTTCCGCTTTTCGCTTCGCTCTGCGGCCCTTTACTGCGGCTTCGACCGCGCGCCATCCGTAGATCAGAACGCCGATGACGATGAACGAATAGTAGCAAAGGAAACGCCAGATCAGCATCGCCCAGAAGAGACCGTTCGATTCAAGCTGGTTGAACAGCAGATAGAACGACCCCTCCGCCGCACCCGCGTTGCCGGGCGTGGGGACGATCGTGATGGAGGCGTATACGTACAGGCACAGCGTCAACGCCTGCCAGTAACTCGTCCGGACGCCGAACACGCGCACGACGAAGTACGGGATGCTTAAAATCGCGATCTGATACGCGACGCTCAGCACGATCAGCAGCGTCAGAAGCATCGGGCTTTTCGCCATGTACTTGAGACTTGCGGAATAGCGTTTTAATCCGTCTTCGATTTTTTTCGTCGTTTTGGCAGGATCCTTGATGAGCCGGATCTTTGCGCCGACGCGCACGAAGAAGCCGATGATCTTCGCGGTGATCCGCGGCGCGATCGCCGTCAGAACGATCATGACCGGCACGACCATGTACGCCACGAGTCCGATGAACGCGACGATCTTGACGCCGACGACGCCGGAAACGCTGTCGTTGATAAAAAACATCACGAGCGCCAGCAGCACAAACGCGACCTGCGCCGTGATAAACGACGCGAGCGGCATCGAGCTCGCCGCGCCGGCGGAATAACCGCCCTTATGCAGGTTCCAGATCTGGAACGGCTGTCCGCCCGTTCCGAACGGCGTGATGTTGTCGTAATACTTGCCGAGCGCGCTCGTTTCAAACGCCGTGCGCACGGAAACGCGCTCGCCGAGGCGACGCATCATCAGAAGATACTTCGCCGTTTCGATTGCGAGCGCAACGAGCGGACACGCGATCGCGCACACCAGAAACAGAATGCTCTGCGAGCCGAACGGCTCGAGCCGCTCCACCGGCTGCTTGGAAAAATCATTCCGCGCCGTGAAGAACAGCACGACCGCGTTCACGATCACGAACGCGACGATGCCGACGATCTGGATGATCCGCTGTTTTTTGCTTTTCGGTTTCGGAATCAGGCGGTTTTCGTTTTCCGCCAGCTCCGCCGCCTGCTCATGTGTAAGCGGCATTTTTTCTTCGTTCAAGCGTGCTTCCCTTTCCTGCCGCAGCGGAGACAATCCGTTTGCGGCCGAACGATATTTATATTACATTATCACAAAACCGGCTTCAAATCAAGTCCGGAGCGCCGGTTTGCGCGCGGGATTTTCCGAAACCGGATCAATTTTTCACCGTTTCCCGCTCCGCTTTTTCCAACACTTTTTTGTATGGCATGAGCATCCCCTCGGTCATTTTTCCACCGATTTTTTTCGAGAGTTTTTTGCTGCGCATCATCGCGCCGACCAGATACATGCCGAAAATCCTGCCTTTGCGCTTTTGCGGAAAGTCGTAAAACCCATGCTTTTTATAGAAGCGGTGATCTTCGCGCATGAGCCCGCGCATCTGATAGATCAGATCGCGGAAGATCTTGAGTCCGCCGACGCCCCAGAAGCTCTTCGGCGGCCGGTACGCATGATCGACCGCGTAGCGCAGCGTGGCGCAAAGCGCCGAAATGCCCGCGTCCGGATCGCATTCGTCGGTCGCGACGCCCGCGAGGAAGTTTCCGCCCACCTCGGCGCGCGCCTCGATGACCGTCATCAGATTGGTCTCGTCCGAAAGCGGACCGGAGATCAGATATCCGACGGGCTTTCCCATCGTGACCGTGCGATGACCGTTGCAGAACTGCCGGTCGTCGTACAGCTTCATGCGGTACCCCATCGAATGGTCCTTGACCGCAAACGCGTAGACGATCGCGTCCGCACTCTGGATATGCTCGCGCAGGTACGCGTCGAACCCGTCCTTGTACACGCACGTGCCGTCCGCGGCGCAATGAAAGCAGCCGAGGCAGCCGCCCGCAAACGGGAACTCGCGCAGATTGACAAGCGTCGTTTCAAACGGCGCGACGCGCAAAAAACGCGCGACCAGCGCGCGGACCGGTCCGTCTTCGTCGGGATCGTAATCCGCGACGACCGCGACCCTGCCGCCCGAAAGCATCGCAGGCGCCGCCGTTTCCGAGAGCGGGACCGGCGTGAATTCCTTTGGCATGCAGCGCTTCGGCTCGGAAAGCCCGTGCGCTTTCCGCCACAGAAGAAACCGGAAAAAGTCCTCCGCTTCCTTTCGCCCCTGCTCCTTCAAAAGGTCCTCCATGTCCGCCGACAGCCCGCCGAGATACGAAAGTCCCAGATCATCGCAGTTGTCGCGGATAAAGCGATGTGCCGTGACATCGTAAAAATGCAGCGACGTCGAGATCTGCGCCGCATGCTTTCCCGACACGTCGACGCCGCGTTCCTTGATCAGCTCGAGAAACCGGTGCAGCTGACTCGGCACGAGAAACGTATAGACCGGATAGCAGAACAGCAGAAGGTCTGCGTGCATGAGCGCGTCCTCCGCTTCCGCAAAGTCCTGTTCGAGGCGCCTGATCCGCTGTCCGACGTGCAGGACCGAAAAGCGCTCCTCCGGAAACCGCTTTTCGAGAAACCGCACCGTCTGCAGCGTGATGCTGTTTTCGCCCTTCGGCGAACCGTTTAATACCAGAATGTTCATATCGCTCCGTCCTTATCCGTGATTGCGCTTACCAGTCCGAGTCCCAGTCCGTACCGCCGGAGTCCCAGCTGTCGTAGTCGGATGAGGACGAGGAATGGTCGCTTTGAATCTGATCCCACGTATCGGAACCCTTGAAGTCCGATACACCCCAGTCCTCGTCGAACCGGTTGCCGACGTAGTAATCCTCGTAATCGCTTGCCGGCTGACTGCCTTCGTACCAGCCGCCGACGTCCGTATCGTCGAAGGTGTAGTACCAGCCCGAACCGTAGCGGTACCACATCCTTCCGTCATTGAAATCATAGTATCCGTCGCGGCGGTGCGAGCAGATCGAAAAGCTTGCGGCGAGCAGGATCAGCGAGAACACGACCGCAAGGAAGATCAGAACGTTGCGGTTCGTTCGCTTCCGGGCGGCGATCTGCGCCTTCGACGGCGCGCTGCGCTCCGGCTTGCCGTCCGGATAGATGCCGCGCTGATGGCACTCGTCGAGCAGTTTCAAAAACAGTTCGTTGACCGCGTACGCCTCGTCCGGTCCCCGGTAGCGGATCGCGCGGCTGCCGTCGGACTTGTTCTTATACACGACGAACGCGTCGCCCTCCCGATAGATGCCGAACGCGCGCGGTTCGCGAAAGTCCTCGCCGATGAAAAACCGCATCCGAAGAAGCGGCATGCCGCGTTCGGCGCAGTATTCCTTGAGTTCCTCGATCGTTTTCGGCAGAAACACCGTGCGCGGCGTGTCCTCCACGTAGTTCGGATTCGGCGCGCCGCAGCTCGGACAGGTCCGGTCGCCGGAACTGACCGTCGATCCGCAGTATTCACATTTCCCCGTAGACGCCATATCGAATCTCCCTTCGCGTTGCTTTCCTCTCATTATCATGCGAAACCGCCCGGTTTTCAAGGGCGGAATCGCTTTCTTGCGCCGCGCGTGCGGCGTGTTATTTTTCTTCCGGATCGCGCCGTTTCGCGACCTCGCAGATCTCCGGCCAGCGGCTGATGATGTACTGCACCGCGTTTTTCGAGTGCGGGATCATGCAGTCCGTGCAGTTTTTGATGCCGGTGTCCGTATAGGTGAAATTGCCGCCGCACTTGTCGCCGAGCATATACAGCGGACAGTAGCAGAACAGGCAGTTGAAATTCTCGGGATGGTCGGTCTTATGACACGGGAAATACTTGCAGTCGGTGTTGTTGATAAACGAATCGCTGTTCATGATTTTGCTCCTCTCGTTTCATCGATCTGATACAAAAGCGCGTTCACGATGCACGCGGCGACGTTGCTGCCGCCCTTTCTGCCCCTCGCGACGATGCACGGTACGCCGGTTTCCAGAATCATTTCCTTCGACGCGACGACGTTCACAAACCCCACCGGCACGCCGATGATCAGTTTCGGACGGTAGCCCGCGTCGATCCGTTCGCGAAGGCGGATCAGCGCCGTCGGCGCGTTGCCGATGGCAAAGATCACGTTTTCGCCGAGCGCGGCCGCCTTGTCCATGCTGACGCGCGCGCGGGTCACGCCCTGTTCCTTCGCTTCCGCCGCGACGTCCGCGTCCGCCATGAAGCAGTGCGTTTCGCAGCCGAGCTTTGCCGCCGTGCGCTTGTTGATGCCCGCAAGCGCCATCTGCGTATCGGTCACGATCGCAGCGCCGCCCTTCAGCGCGTCGATCGCAAGGTCGACTGCGCCTTCGGAAAAGTACAGATTGTCTGCGTAGTCGAAATCCGCCGTCGTGTGGATCACGCGCTTGATGATCGGCGCCTGCTTCGGGTCGAGCGCGCGATCGCCCAGTTCCTCGGTGATGATGCGAAAGCTTTCGCGTTCGATATCCATCGGTGCGATCTTTAAAATCTCCGTCATACGCCCTCCTTTAATATGCGGGTAACCGCGTCCATATCCACGTGCCTGCGGATCGTGTCCGCAAGCAGATCGTACTGCTGCTGCTTGTACGCCTCGCCGGAGACCTTGCCC
>Ga0247611_10005359_pt1 | contig 17064 bp, 13 predicted proteins | sample 177DNAGHGhighgp2_FD_192422 | JGI IMG/M metagenome (GOLD analysis project Ga0247611, IMG submission 192422) | Sheep rumen microbial communities from Palmerston North, Manawatu-Wanganui, New Zealand - 1770 DNA GHGhigh gp2 | ecosystem: Host-associated > Mammals > Digestive system > Stomach > Rumen... | reverse complement strand
AAGCAAGCTCAGGGAGGTTACATTCCTCAGAAAGATGAGCAAGGTAAATCCCTTTGGTTTTAGGGCCAACAAGCTCAGAAAGGTAGAGAGCACTGTCAACGTTAGAGAGATGCCCTTCATCCCCTTGTATTCTCCTTTTCAGAATAGCAGGCCTATTGCTCTTAAGTAGCATCTTCAGATCATGGTTTGATTCCATGATGTAATAGTCGGCGTCCTTAAGGTAGGCCAAAGACTCTTCTGGAACATAACCGGAGTCAGTCAAATAAACAAGTTTGCTTTGACCCGAGATGACAACATAGCCAACGGGGTTATTCGCGTCGTGACTGGTCATGAACGGGATGATGGTTAAGCTTCCGATTTCAAATGAATCAAAAGGAACGACTTCGTGATCGAAATAATCAATCGTTCCCTTAGATGCATAAATAGGAACTTTCCCTTTGTACATCGAAAGGTTTTTGATGTGGTCAGAGTGTTCGTGCGTGATTAAAATCCCTTGCAAATCCGCTTTGGTTTTCTTGATGGAGGCAAGGGCTGCACTGACTCTTTTCATCGGAAGACCCATATCGATTTGGATGAGGGTTTCTTCGTCAAAAAGCAAAGTGGCGTTACCTTTAGAACCACTTCCAACGACGACAAAGGAAATCATTTTTAGTCTTCTGAGATATCAATGCTATTAGAGGATGAGCTGGATGGGCGGTAGTTCTGGTTTCCGCCTTCGTAGCGTTCATCGTCCATGGCGTTATCGAAGCGTTGATGCTTAGGGGTGAACATGATGGTGAACTTGCCTTGCTGACCGTTACGGTTCTTAGCAACGACAAGCGTGGCACCCTCTGGCTTGCCAGAGTTGTCGGCGTTTTGCTGCTCGGCTTGTTCTTCTGCTTGTTGGGCTTCACCGCTCTTAAGAGGGTTGTTCTCTTTCATCTTATAGCCCTGGTTCTTATACCATTCTGGGCGGTAGATCATCAAAACGATATCAGCATCCTGCTCGATGTTTCCGGATTCTTTTAAGTTGGCAAGGCTTGGGATGTGGCTTTCGTTCCTGTCGGCTTCACGGCTGACCTGAGCAAGGGCCATGACTGGGATTCTAAGGTTACGGGCAAGCTGCTTGAGGGTCTTGGTGATGGCACCGATCTCAAGAGTACGGCTGTCGTATTTGCCTTGGACATCAACAATGTTGATATAGTCAACGAAGATCATCGCGAGATCTGGGTTGTTGGCTTTGAGTTTGTGGGATTTGGCGACGATATCTCCTAACGCCTGGTTTGGAGTGTCATCGAAATAGAGTTTGGTTTTCCCGATCGATTCAAGCGCCGATTCAACTTTTTCCATGTCGCGTTTCTTTAAGCGGCCGGTTGAAAGGTCGCTGATATCGACAAGCGCTTCGCTGGCGATAAGACGTTTCATGATAAGGTCGTTAGCCATTTCGCAAGAGAAGATGGCAACGGTTCTGCCAGTTTTTTGGGATGCCTTAAGGGCGAAGTTAAGCATCAAAGCGGTCTTTCCCATGGAAGGACGGGCAGCAAGGATGATGAGGTTTCCTTCTTGCCAGCCGTGGGTGTAGGAATTGAGTTTGATGAAGCCGGTGTCGATACCAGTTAAACCGTTTGTGCTGATCTTTGATTCTTTGCGGATTTTCTCTTTCGTCATCTCGGTGACATCTTTAGCGGAGATGAAGTTTGCAATCTGCCTCTTTGAGGCAATATCCGAAAGCTCTTGAGTGTTCGTGGAAATGAACTCACTGATGTCTTCGATTCCTTTTTCGTTGTAATCCTTAAGGATGTGCTCAATCTTGGTGAGATAGGCTCTTAAAACCGCTTGGTTACGGAGAATGTTCACATAGTGATCGACGTTGCCAAGCTGGATTGGGGCTTCAAGAATATCCATGACGTACTTGGTTGAGCCAGCATCCTCGAGGACACCCATATTGACGAGCTGGTCGACCAATGTCTGCGCGTCGATTGGTTTGTTGTGGGCATCGAGCTCCTTCATCGCTCTGAAGATGAGGACGTTACGTGGGTCTTCACCAGAAAAGTCTTCCTCTCTGAGGGAGGCGAGGGTGCTAGAAGCAAGGCTTTCGTCCACAAGGATCGCGCCTAAAACGGAACGTTCGGCTTCAATGTTTGATGGAAGTTTCGTTTTCTTGGCCATGGCTATTTGTCCTCACTGATGTGGACGCTGACAGTGCCAATGACTTGGCCTGCTTGCCCTTTGTATAATTCGATTCTGAGTTTGGTGTAACCGAAAGAATTCGCAGGGGTTTTGTCAATGAATTTGCGTTTATCGATGGTGATATCCCACTGCTTCTTCATGCCTTCCTCAATCTCTTTTGGAGAGATGGTTCCAAACATTCTGCCATCGGATCCGCCTTTGGCTTTGAACTCAACGTTGATGCTCTCAAGCCTCTTAGCAAGGACTTCGGCTTCTTCTTTGAGTTTCTTTTGTCTAGCGGCTTCTTCAGCGTTGTCTTTCTGAAGTTGGGCTTGGCTTCCTTTGGTGGACACGCAAGCGAGTCCTCTTGGGATGAGGAAGTTAGAGGCGTAACCGTCATTGACTTCTTTGGTTTCGCCTTTCTTGCCAACGCCTTTGACGTCTTTAAGCAATATGACTTTCATACGAATTAATCTCCTTCTTTAAGTGCGTTTCTCGCGCTGTCGAGATATTGTGACAAGGTTGATAAGAGCCTTGTGGCGGCTTTCTCGACCGGTACGTCGCCAAGCATCGTAGCTGCGCTGGTGAAGTGTCCTCCACCACCAAGCTTCTCAAGGATGAACTGAACGTTGACAGAGCCATCGCTTCTTCCTGAGATACGGACTTCGCTGTCGGCGGTTCTGCCAATAACGAACGCGGCATTGACGCCTTTAAGCTGAAGCAACGTGTTACAGACCTTCGCGATGGTCGTCCTTTCGATGATGTCTCTATCATCGGAAACGCAATAGACGACGCCATAGAATGGGGTCTGGATGGTTGAGATGATCTTGTTGATGAGGGAGTATTCCTCATACTCGTCCTTAAGGTAATCATCAGCGATGCTGTTATCGGCACCGTAGCTCTTAAGGGTTTGAGCGGCTTCGAAGGTTCTCATGCCAACGGCTTTGTTCTTGAAATACGAAGTATCCATGAAAATACCGGAGAGCATAATCGTTGCGAAGGCTGGCTTAATTTCGATACGTGGGTTGGCGTTCGAATATTTGATCATCTCAGTGATGAGTTCAGTTGCACTGGCAGCGGTTGGGTCGATGTAAGAAAGAACAGGTCTTTCTGGATATGATTCACCACGACGGTGATGATCAATAATCATCGTCTTGCTCGAAAGCTCAAGAAGCCTTGGAGCCATGGTGATTTCAGGAACGGAAACGTCGACAACGATGACGAGGGTTGTTTCTTTGATGGTTGAAGCAGCTTGTTCTGGGGAGATGGTCATCTTTTCATGAACGTCTCTAGAGAAGGCGGATTGGAAAGCCAAACGGGTCTTTTTCTCAGCGCGCTTAGGAGTGTAAACGATCTTGCTTGGAACTCCAACCCAATCACAGACCGCCATCATGCCAAGGGCGGCACCCAAGGCATCCATGTCCATATCGGTGTGGCCCATGATGAAGACGTTTGAGGAACCACGAATGATGGTTGCGACAGAGTCGGCCATGGAACGGACTTTGACCTTTGAGGTGTTTTCAACACCTGTGGAGTTACCACCAAAGAAGGCGAGCTCTTGTCCATAGTGAGAAACGACGACTTGGTCACCACCACGAGAGAGGGCGACGTCGATAGCGTCGTTAGCCATATCGTTAAGCTTGGCGATATCAGGGAAGTCGTGAGCAATACCAATTGAGAGGGTAAGAGGAGTATCTTCTTTCTCTTCCGCTTCGCGGACTTTCTCAACGAGGGAGAATTTGTCTTTCTCCATACGCATAAGGGAGTTGTAGTTGCAGACCATGAAGTAGGAGTCGGTCTTGATACGACGGACGAGAACGCCGAACTCACGGCAGTAATCGTTGATGATGGAACGGACCTTCATGATCTGTTCGGACATCTCATCAGTGTCTGATGAAACATCGTTATAGTTGTCGATCATGATGACACCAAGAACAGTGGCCTGCTCACGGGAATAGGTCGCCATCTCTTCGAACTCAGTCTTGTCATTGAAGACGAACATTTTTGGCTGAGAGAGATATCTTACTTCGTAAAGTCGCTGTTTAATTGTGACTTTGATTGTCTTTCCTGGAACGCCATTAACAAGTTCTTTGAGACCTGGAGCGAACTGATAGATATCAGCATCTACAATGTCGATCTGCATGTCTTTGAACATGTTGTTGGCCCAAATGACGATGCCATCGCCATCAACGACGACTAAGCCAATGTGGGCGAAGTTATAAGCGTTCTGAACGTCTCCACCGATAAGCGAAGCAGCTTCCTGATCGTTGCTTTGTCTCTTGCGTCCGATCTTGAGAAGAGCGAACCAGAAAACGATAGCGTCGATGAAGAGGAAAGCGGTCGCTACGAAGAGGAGGTAGAACTGAATATTCTGAGAATCTTGGATTCCGAAAAAGTTGCCGAACCACAGCACGATGAAAGCGATTGTAATCGCTGCTTGGATACCATAGACGACAAATAAGGCTATACGTGTTTTCGAAATCAGTTTGTTCATGGTTAATGATAATTATATCGTTATCCCGTTATGGGATAAACCATTTAGCGTTTAAAAAAGAGGCCACCGTTAGAAATAGTGGCCTTTTGCAAAGGATTTTGAGGTTTTTACTTGACCTTCTTGAAAAGAAGCGAAATCGAATTGATAACGAGAAGCAAGGTTAAACCAGTGTCTGCAAGAACAGCTGCCCAAAGCGGGAAAGCCTCTCCGAAGACTATTGAGAGAGCGGCGATCGCGACCTTGATGACAAGGGAGGCAACGATGTTGAATGTCGCCTTGGCTCTTCCGGCTTTCGCAATCTTGATTGCCTTAACGACTTTGCGAAGATCGTCATTCATGACGACAACGTCCGCACTGTCGACAGCCATATCGCTTCCAGCGCCGCCCATGGCGATACCAACATCAGCAAGAGCAAGTGACGGGGCGTCGTTGATACCATCGCCGATATAGGCCACTCCGCCCTTATGGTTTTCGATCTCTTCGTGAAGGATACGTTTCTTGTCCTCTGGGAGAAGCTCGCTATAAACCCTCTTTGCGCCGACATATTCTCCAATCTCTCTAGAGATATCGACCCTATCACCAGTAAGTATGATTGTTTCGATATTCATCGAGGAGAGGCTATCAACCATCTCTTTGGCGCTATCTTTGACTTTGTCCTTAAGCGTGGCGTGACCGACATATTTGCCATCAACAGATACATATGTGGTTGAACCTTTTTTGTCGCACCTAACGAAATCGATCTTGTGATCTTCAAGAAGGTGAGCGCTGCCTGCCAGCACTTGATGGCCTTTGTAGGTCAAGGCAATGCCTTTTCCAGCAATCTCATCATACTCAGAGATATATTCCTGGTATTTGCTTCCATCGTCATCTCCCATGAGGGCTTTAGCGAGAGGGTGGTTGCTTCTTGATTCGGCAGCAAAGAGATATTCTTTGAATAACTCTTCCCCTATCTCGTTTTCTTTGAAGTGGTCGATTGCGAAGACACCTAAGGTAATGGTTCCGGTTTTGTCGCTAGCAACCGCATCGAGTGAGCTAAGCCAATCAAGATAGGAAGCTCCTTTGATGAGGATGCCATTCTTCGAGGCAAGGCCAATCGCAGCGAAGTAGGCAAGCGGAACAGATACGACAATCGCACACGGGCAAGAGATGACTAATAAGCAGATAGCGCTATATAGCCAGGAAGCCCAAACGGTTGGGTTACTGATGCCAATAAAGAGAGGCGGAACCACTGCAACAAGAAGGGCGACCAAACAAACGATTGGAGTGTAGATTTTTGCAAAAGTCGTGACAAATCGCTGCGCTTTTGACTTTGAAGACTCCCCTTCTTTGACGAGTCTAATGATTTTGCTGACCGTTGAGTCTTCGTACTCTTTGGTGACTTCCACGACCAATGAACCTGAGACTAAGGTTGTTCCGGAATTGACGTTATCGCCTTCGCCCATTTCAACAGGGAGGCTCTCGCCGGTAAGGGAAGCCATATTGACTCCACCGCTTCCGGAAACAACAACGCCATCGGCAGGGATGATGTCTCCAACCGAAACAAGAATCTGGTCGCCGATCTTAAGGGTTTCAGGATCGACTTCCTCTTTCTTGCCTTCGTGAAGGAGACAGGCTTTCTTGGCTCTTAAGCCAACCGCATCTTCGATGGCCTTTTTGCTTCTATCGACTGAGATATCCTCAAAGAGCTCACCAACCTGATAAAGGAAAACGACCATAACAGCTTCGGAGAATTCGTTTTGCTGTTCTCCAAAGAAACGGAGGCAGAAAGCACCGATTGTGGCAATCATCATCAAGGTATTCTCATCGAACAAATCCTTGATGTGCCTGAAGTTCTTTATGGCTTTCCAGATGATGTCATAAGCGACCGCCAAATACGCGACCGCCATAATGCCGAAGTTGACCCAAAGGGCAGCAACATCAGAGAGGCCCATGGCTCTAAGATTTTGCTCATTCCATAGGAATAGTCCAAGGAAGGCTAAAATGAGCCCTACCGCCAAACGACAAATCAAAAATGCGAGGCGACCTTTGGTCAGTTCCTCTTCTTCATCTTCGTCATGATGGCAGCATGGACAACCGCCCCTATGCACATGTTCATGTTCACACTCATCATCATGGTTGTGATGATGGTGATGGTGGTGTTCTTTTTCTTCAGTCATATAAATCACTCTTCCGCGTGTTCTTGCACGATTCTGAGGAGTGAATTTACATGATCGTCCGCTAACTTGTAATAAACCTTAGTGCCCTCTTTATGGGTTGTAACCAAATTTGCCTTCTTGAGCACTTTGAGTTGGTGCGACACCAAAGACTGGCTTGCCCCTACTTCTTCGACAATGGTTGAGACGGATTTGTCTTCATCCATGATCGCATAGAGGATCTTGAGCCTGGTATAATCGCTGGCCACGTTCAGGAGTTCTTCCATCTTGGTCAGAATTTTCTCGCTTGGTATCTCACTCATAAGTTAACGGGGATATTGTAACACTCCCCACGGACATTATTATATGAATGTTTGTTCATATTTCAATAACAATATGAATGATTTTTCATATATACAAAAGAAAACGCCTTTTTGCAGGCGTTTTTCTCTTTTGTTTTGGTGATTATAAGGCTCTGATAGCTTCGACTGGAGGCTTCTTTGCAGCAAGCAAGACCGGCAAGAAGGTAGCGACGAAACTGAAGACGATGCTGATTCCTAAAATGATCAAAATGCTAAGCGGACCGAAATCGAAGAGAGGAATTCCGACAAGAGAGCGCATCATTTCTCTGTTGAGGATCAAACAAACAATGAGCGTGGCAACGGTCGATAAGGCGAAGCAGATTCCAGCGATGATTCCGCTCTCCGAATAGAAGACCTTGAAGACGTCGCTTCCCCTAGCGCCGACAGCGCGAAGGATACCGATGTCTTTCTTTTTGCTGGCAATGGAAACGGAGATGAAGTTGAGGAGAAGAAGGCCCGCAAACACGCCCGTAACCCCGCCTATGGTAAGGAAGACCGTTTTAAGGTAAGAGACCATTTCCGTATATATGTAGAGATCTCTATAAACCTGATTTGTCATCTTGAGATAGTGGGTGCCATAGTCGGTTAGGAAAAGATCGATGTCGCTCTGAGAATAGTCGGTGACGGCAATGAGGTAAGAGTATCTCGCGTCATCAGGAGAAACATAATCAGTTTCGGTTTTGTCTACCCAGGAATAGGACTCATAGAGATAGTCTCTTATCACGTTCCTCGTTGTGACACAGCCGGCATAGAAACCGTTCTCGGTACTGATGTAGCCTTTAACTTTGTAAGTCTTTACGCGGCCGCTATAGTCTTTCGAATAGTATTTCTCAGGCAAGTTAGATTCAGCTTCACCGAAAGATGGTTCAATCTTGTCAACTCCGCCAAAGAAAGACGTTAATTCGCTGTTGGTAACATCTATTCCATAAATCAATTTGAAGAGTTTTTTGCTTAAGGTTTTTACCTTTTCGAGGGCTTCTGGCGAATAGTTGTTGTCCTGAAGGAATTCCGAGAGAGACCACCAGCTGGAATATCCCGTCCCTTCCATGGCGGCTCTGACTTTCTCCGAATTCGCGTAAGTGTCAGAGATGTTATATAGGGAATAGCCAAGCGCAACGCAAGGGATATAGCTCATCTCTGAGTTATCCGAAATGACTCTTTGGAGATAGTTCTTCAAAGGAGTCAGTTCACGGCCTTGGACCTCGGTGTTATCAAGCTCTTCGCGGGCTTTGTTGTTGCCGTCATCGACATACCAATCGCTTGGAGCGGTTCCTCCCCTGCTGATATAGCTTTCAATGAGGCTTATGACGTTTGACAAATAGTATATTTGGTAACCTCTTTTAGCGAATCCTTTAAGGATGGGCACAACAAGGGCGCAATCGTCTTCTGGATTGAATCCGGCTGCGTAAGAAGGGTTGCCTTGAGAGGCTGCGCGGAGCCTTGAATAAGCAGCTGCAGCATCCTTATACACGTATTCGTCAGACGGTAAATCGGCCTGTTGGAAAAAAGTTGCTAAATCGGGGTCGAAACCATCGTACGTGTTGGCGGCCCTGCTTAACATATTCACTTCATAGAAGTATTTCGAACTGAAATATTCAGCGAAGTAATCTTCATACGAGAGGAGGACTTCGTCGTCTGCCAATTGAGGCGCGTTTGTACTAACGAAGTTCGTATCATAAAACTTACAGTTGTTCTTCTCGAGATCTTCGAAAATCGCTACCTCTCCATAGCCGTATTCTTGTTCTATTTGCGAATACTCATTGGATATTTGTTCTTCTGTCCCGAATGCAATTCCCTTTGGGAAAACAGTGCGGATGTAATAGCCGTCATTGGAATAAGTTTCACAATTCTTATCGATAAAAGACGGGGTCACGAAACAAGTCGTATACAGGGAGTTTTCCAAGAAAGCACCAAAAGCAGAGACCTCGTTGCTTCTGTCTTCAGCGCTTTGCATCGCCGGTCTTGTAACCTTCAAGGTGTCGTATTTGCTTGGTATAGGGCCAAAATCATAGACACCCGTAATCCTGTAGCTTTCTCTTCCATATTTACCCTGCGCGGAAAGCGCAAGCTCTTTTCCAATGATGTCGTTATAGGTATTAACGGAACTAAAAGAATCGCTGTTTTTAAAGTATTCGAAAGCGTAGTTGGAGATAGCGATTTGATCATCGCTAACCGGTTCTTGTCCATAAACGGAGAAGCCTTTGCTTTGAACCCATGAGGCGCTCGCATCGCTAAAACCGCAGAACCCCTTAAACGGAGAGTAATAATCCTTCGCTTCGCCAGTCGGGGCTTGGACGTAGAAGGTGGCATAAGATCCATATGTGTTACCTGAGTCGCCGGAATAAACGCCTATGAATTTGTCGTTGTGCTTCTTGTTCAAATCATCTAATTCGGTTTTTCCAAAATAATCGAAGCCAAAGCTTTCCCATTTATCCGACACGCGCATTACTTCACCTGTAGCGTCGTCGATGGTTTCCTGGGTTCTCGTGAAACGGTAATTCTTGACGATGGCTTCGCTTGTTCTGTCGAGGTTTTCCATTCCAACGGCAAGAGAATAGCTAGGATTATAGAGCATCAAGGTGGAGGCCACTCCAAAGAGAGTCATGGAAACAACGGAAAGGAAGATGGTGAAGACAAGTCTCACTGGCTTGGTTTTTAGGCCGCTCGCACCCATTTTGAAAGCGCGTGCAAAAGGCATGCGGGAACGGATGAATTTGGTCTGACTTTCGTCATATTCCTTCATGTCGATCTTGGTCGTGTCGGCAAAGACCTCACTATGATTGCCTTCATTGACTTTGGCAGCTTTCTTAGTGGCTTTGACAGTATCCTCGCCAGAAGAGATAAGGACCTCGCCCTTCTGCTTCTTGATGAGTTTGTAGATCTCTTTAAAGTCGGCTTCGCTTAATTTATCAGCCTCCTTGATATCGATGACGTTGTCGTTAACGACGGTGACGTTTTCATTGAGCGTTTTTGGCGCAACGTATTCTTTGGTTTTGTCGCTGATGATCTTTCCGTCTTTGAGTTCGATGATGCGGTCGCCATATTCTTCAGCGAAATCCTGGTCATGAGAGACGATGATGACGAGTTTCTTCTCGCTAAGCTTTTTGAGAATCTCAAGAACCTGTTTGCCAGTGACGGAGTCGAGTGCGCCAGTAGGCTCATCGGCCATGATGATCTCAGGGTCTTTGATGAGGGCTCTGGCGATGGCGATTCTTTGCTTCTGACCGCCGGAAAGAGTGTTAGGTTTTCTTTTGTTGAAACCTTCTAAGTCAACTTCCTTCAAAAGGGAATCGACAGCGGTTTTGTCGTTCTTTTTGCCTTGAAGTTGGAGGGCGAGGGAGATGTTCTGCTCAATGTTGAATTCGTTGAGGATGTTATATTCCTGGAAGATGAACCCGATGTAGGTGTTACGGTAGCTATCGAAGTCGCTTTGAGAGAAATCCTTTGAACTTCTTCCTTTGACGATCACTTCACCAGCGTCTGGACGGTCAAGTCCGCCGACAACGTTGAGCAAGGTTGATTTGCCTGAACCGGATTTACCTAAAAGGAAAACGAGTCCCTTCTCCGGGAAATCCACTGAAACGTCATCAAGGGCTTTGGTAATTACGCCGCCCTTTGTCTTATATGTCTTGGAAAGGTTTCTAATTTGAAGCATCACCTAACCTCCTTGCCTTCGCGCGTATGAAAGGCGACGATAGTTTTGCACAAACGAAGAACCAAAAGCAATACGGATAAAGGAAAAGGCGCCATGAAGGCGCCTCTAAAAATTGAGTCTCCTTATTAAGCTTCCATGTTCTCGGCGCGGTGCTTGAAGCAAGCGACGCAAAGGAGAACGCTTAAGCCGAGGCTTAAGACATTGGATACGATGGTGCCAATGGCTGCTTTGTTTTGGAAGTCGTTAATGACTGAGATTGCTCCGAAAACGATGCCAAGGATAGAGACGACGATACAGAACATTCCCCATTTTCCCTGAAGCGAGAACTTGAATCCGCCGATGATCTTGAGGATGTCAAAGAGCGAAGCGAGGACAAGCGTGACGATGAGCGCGCCTTTAGCTGTGGTAATCGCAAATTCAATCATGGATTCGTCCGTTAATCCCTGATTGGCAGCTTCTTCTCTGATAAGGGCTTCAACCGCAGGCATGCCAGTGAAGGTGGTGACAAAAGAAATCACCAAAAGGATCAAACTGACTATGGCCACGACTAAAATGATGGTTGACCAAATAGACTTCTTGTTTTTCATTAGTATTTCCTTTCTATAGGTTGATTTTATTCTATGTTTTAAAGCGTCGTTTGACAAACGATTACTTCAAATAATCCATGACTAATATCTGAGAGATTTAAATCTCGCTTTATCTTCTTTTGAAATCCTGAATGAGTCGTTCATCTTGGAAATTGTCTTCTTTTTAAGAGTCATGTCATCCATGTTCTTTAGCAAACCATAGACGAAGTCGCTGTTCTTGATCGCGACAGTAGCAAGGAGCCAAGCTTCCGCCATCATGATCATGTATTCTTCGTTGTAGCGAAGGAAAGGCGCGATCTTCTCAATATCCGGGCTGGCATAGTGTTTAAGCATTCCAACATACGCAAACCTTGCTTCATACGTGTTTTTGCGCTTAGAAAAGTATTCAAAAAACGGAAAATACTCTGCAAAAGTGGCCTTTTTTAAATATTGATTCAATACATCGGTGACCGCCCAACCCTTAACGAAATGGAGATTCTTCTTAAGGAATTCCATCTGTTCTTTGTAGGTGCGGGCCCTCTTTAGTGCGGTAACCAAATAGACGATGTCGATCTCCTGATACTCGCCTAATTCGAAGTCGGAAAGCATAAGGTCTTCATCCTTATAATGCTCATTGATGATTCTCTTTAGCGTAGGAGTCATGAGACCGATGATTTTATAAGAGGTGTTGAAAACCTTCTTAGCGAACTCCATGTTCTTGTTGTCCGCGCTGTCAAAAAGAAGTTTCTTTAAAGCAAAGTAGTCCATGAAAGAACTATAAACGTTTTGCCTTCCTTTAGCGATTAGATAAAAAGAAAAGGTGCCGAAGCACCCTTTCCATTGTTTGTTTTGATTAGTTGGCTTTGGCTTCTTCTTCAAGCGCAAGAGCTTGGTTTTCTTTGCGGTGTTTGATGCAAGCAATGCAGAAGAGGATGGCGATGATAGCGTCGATAATGTTGGCGACAATAGTTAATGCATCCTTGCCACCGCCGAAAATGCCAAGCAAGTTGATGGAATTGATAACCACAACAATGATTGAGACAACAACGCAGAACATTCCCCATTTTCCTTTAAGGGAGAATAAGAATCCTCCAATGGCTTCGAATACTTTGAATGTAACACCTAAGATGACACCGCCAACAACGGTGCTAACGGCCAGATCAACAACGGCTTTGGCTGTTGCTTCAGATAATCCTGATTGCTTTGCAACTTCCGCTTCTGCGGCCTCTCTGGCTGCAGGAAGTTGAACCATAAGGCTAACCAAACTAACCACTATGCTGATGACGATAATGATCGAAATGGCCAAGATGATATTTGACCAAGCAGATTTTTTGTTTTTCATATTCGTTTCTCCTTCGAACCGCCCTCTATTCTATAAAATAAGGAGAAGTCGTTTAATGGACTATCACGCTATAGTGAATATGGTGTTTTTGTGAAAAGCGCCGTACGCGAATCCGAAATTTAAGAACAAAGGAATGGCAACTTCTAACGCCAAAGAAGCAACGAAGGCTGAGACAAAAACAATAACAATTGGTTTGGTTTTCTTTTTCAAGAGCGGATTATAACAAAAAAAGCCGCCCTTATTGGACGGCTTAGTTTTTGTTAGAGATTATCTCTGGCCAACTTCAGGAAGCAAACCCATGAAACGGGCGTTCTTGATAGCTTTGGCGAGTTCACGCTGATACTTGGCGCTGGTTCCGGTTGAGCTACGGGCAAGGATCTTTCCATCAGGAGTGATGAATCTGCTGAGGAGTTCGGTGTCCTTATAGTCAATGAACTTAACGTGGTTCTTGGTGAAGTAGCAGACCTTTCTCTTAGGTCTCATTTTCTTGAAAGCCATTGTTATTAATCCTTTCTGTTTGAGTCTTAGAACGGAAGATCGTCACTGACGACATCAATTCCATCTAAGTTGCCGCTGTCTGCGGCATCGTCTTGTACATAATCCTGCTGAGGGGCTTGCTGACGGATGTTGGCATCCGGAGTGGCTCCGTTAGCGGATTTTGGTTCTAAGAAGTCGACGTTATCCGCGATGGTTTCGATAACAGTAACCTGTTGATTATCTCTGTTGGTGTATTTGCGCTGATTAAGCCTGCCAGAGACGGCCACTAAAGAGCCTTTTCTAACAAACCTGGCGACATTCTCGGCCTTGGTTCCGAAGATTGAGCAGCCCATGAATAGGGTGTTCTTTTCTCCGTTAGGACCTTTGAATGAATCGTCAACCGCCACAGTGAAGGAAACGACAGTGAGTCCTGTGTTGGTTTTGCGTGACTCTGGGTCACGGGTCAAACGACCAATAAGAACGACATGATTAAGCATTGTTTACCATCCTCCAATTAATGTTGCCGATTAGTCTTGTGCAACAGTGATCAAGTGGCGGAGTACGTTTTGGTTGAGCTTGGCCAAACGATCGAACTCATCAAGAGCTGGCTTTTCAGCGTTGACCTTGAGGATGACGTAGTATCCCTTGGTCTGCTTTTTGATGATGCTGGCGAAGTCTTTGATGCCCCACTCCTTGGTGTCGAGAACCTTGGCGTTATTGTCTTCAAGGATCTTCTGGAGTTTGGCGATCTCACCCTTAGCGGCTGCCTCGTCGAGAGTGGCGTTAAGGATGTACATGATTTCGTACTTTTTCATGATTAGCACCTCCTAGTTTTGGTCTAAGGACCGCCTCAATTAATTGGACGGCCATAGAAGAATGTCGCTTTAGTTCCTTCGCTAAAGCCCAACAATGATACTATAGTCGCCCCTCTTAATCAATTAAGAGTTCCTTGAATTTTCTCATCTCCATCGGCAAAAGAGGAGAAATGCAAAAATTTGGGTTCACTAATATATAGTGATTTTTCTTACATTTTTCCGAAAAATTTTCAGGCGGTTTTTGTGGGCAAAAAGAAAAAATACGCGGTTTTTGCCACGTATTTTTGGATTTTTCGTTACTTTTTCTCAGGGTCTTTTTTGGTGACCGCGACTTCATCTTTCATCGTTGGGAAGATGAGAACTTCACGAATTGTTGATTGTTCAGCGAAGAGCATGCAAAGACGGTCAACACCGACGCCGATACCACCAGCTGGCGGCATGCCATAGATGAGAGCGTCAAGGAAACTGAAGTCGATATCGGCAGCCTCATCGTCGCCTCTTTCGCGGGCGGCTAACTGAGCCTTGAAACGTTCTTCCTGATCGAATGGGTTGTTGAGTTCGCTATAGGCGTTACCGAACTCAGTACCACCAATGAAGAGCTCGAAACGATCAACGAAACGTGGATCGGCGGTCTTCTTGGTAAGAGGAGAAACCTCGATTGGGTATGTGTGAATGAAGGTTGGCTGGATAAGGGTTGGCTCAACGAACTCATCGAAGAAGGCCTGCATGATGTAGCCAGTGCTGTTCCAGGACTTCTCAAGCGTGACGCCGTGTTTCTTGGCAAGGGCCACTGCTTCTTCAAATGGAATCTCTTGGTTGAAGTCGACGCCGGTCTTCTCTTTGATGGCATCAGCCATGGAGATCCAAGCGAATGGCTTAGAGATGTCGATGGTGTTGCCATTCCACTCATAAGTGTCTTTGCCGATCACTTTTTCACCGATGTAATGGAAGAGGCCTTCGGCCCACTTTCTCATATCGCTGAGGTCGCCATAAGCCTGATAGAGCTCGATGGTTGTGAATTCTGGGTTATGTCTGTTGTCGATACCTTCGTTACGGAAGATACGGCCGATTTCATAAACACGGTCGATACCACCAACCATGCACTTCTTGAGGTTGAGCTCAGTGGCGATACGGAGGAAGAAATCCTTATCGAGAGCGTTGTGATGGGTGATAAACGGACGAGCGGAAGCGCCACCGGCGATTGGAGAAAGGACAGGAGTCTCAACTTCAACGAAACCAAGGGAATCGCTGTAGTTTCTGATGCCTTTGACGATGGCGGATCTGGTTAAGGCGTTCTTGCGGGACTCATCATTGATGATGAGGTCGACGTAGCGGCGACGGCATCTTTCTTCGATGTCGGTCAAACCGTGGAACTTCTCTGGAAGAGGTTTAAGGCACTTGGTGATGTGGGTGTACTTGGTGGTGCGGATGGTAAGCTCACCGGTTCTTGTGAGCATTAAGGTTCCTTCTAAACCAACGATGTCACCAATGTCAGCGAGTTTGAAGACTTCGTAGTCATGCTCACCGACGACATCGCGTCCAAGCCAAGCCTGCATGTTGCCATATTCGTCTTTGATGTTGACGAAGCTAGCTTTGCCCATGCGTCTGATCGACATAAGACGACCAGCGACATTGACTGGGATCTGTTTCTCAGCAAGTTCTTCTTCGGTTAAAGAACCGTATTTGGCGCGAAGATCCTTAATCGAATCTTTCCATTCATAACGGCTTCCAAATGCATCGACACCAAGCTCTTCATAACGTGGTAATTTGGCACGTCTAGCAAGTTCTTGGTCATTAAGTTTCTCTTCTTCCATTGTGTATTCCTCCACAAACAAAGCGCACGGATAGTTTACATTCAAATATCTATGCTCACAAAGCCTTTCTTTAGGCTTTACTTATTAGCAATCTCGTTTCCAGTGTAAAGCTGGTAATACTTACCCTTCTCAGCAAGGAGCTCTTCGTGGTTGCCTCTTTCGATGATTCTTCCATCTTGGAGGACCATGATGACGTCGCTGTTCTTGATCGTTGAGAGACGGTGAGCGATAACGAAGACCGTACGGCCTTTCATAATCGCATCCATACCTTGTTGGACAAGCCCTTCGGTGCGGCTATCAATCGACGAGGTGGCCTCATCAAGAATCATGACAGGTGGGTTAGCGACAGCCGCTCTTGCAATAGCAATAAGCTGTCTTTGACCTTGTGAGAGGGACGCTCCACCGCTAGCGAGAACGGTGTTATATCCATCTGGAAGGTGGGTGATGAAGTTGTGGGCGTTAGCAAGCTTAGCGGCCTCAATGACTTCTTCATCGGTCGCCTCAAGGTTGCCGAAGCGGATGTTCTCCATAACGGTGCCAGTGAAGAGCTTCGTATCCTGAAGAACCATGCCTAAAGAACGACGAAGGTCCTTCTTTTTGATCTTGTTGATGTTGATGTCATCATACCTGACTTTGCCATCCTCGATATCGTAGAAACGATTGATGAGGTTGGTGATGGTTGTTTTGCCGCTTCCAGTAGGTCCGACAAAGGCGATTTTCTGACCTTCTTCAGCATACATGGTGATGTTATGCAAGACGGTTTTGCCAGGGATATATGCAAAATCAACGTCATCGAAGGTGATTCTTCCTTTGAGCCAGGTGTAGGTAGTTGGAGAGCCATCTGTGTGAGGGTGTTTCCAAGCCCACTTACCAGTTCTTTCAGCGCATTCGACTGGGTTGCCATTCTCGTCTTCTTTTGCGTTAACGAGCTCGACATATCCTTCATCAGTCTCGGCTTTGGCATCGATAATCTCAAAGATACGGGTCGCACCCGCCAAAGCAAGAGCGATCAAATTAAGCTGTTGGGAAACGTTTCCGATTGGCTGAACGAACGCTTTCGAATAGAGAAGGAAGCTGACGATGGAGCCAACTGTCGCTAAACCATAGGTGAAGGTTCCTGTTAAGGAAACGCCAGTCATGTGGTTAAAGACGGCAATCGAACCAATCAAGGCGATGAGTACATACTGGAGGTTGCCAACCTGGTTAACGGTAGGCATGAGTAAGTTCGCAAATCTATTAGCTTTGACGGAATAGGTGAA
>Ga0247611_10005357_pt1 | contig 17071 bp, 25 predicted proteins | sample 177DNAGHGhighgp2_FD_192422 | JGI IMG/M metagenome (GOLD analysis project Ga0247611, IMG submission 192422) | Sheep rumen microbial communities from Palmerston North, Manawatu-Wanganui, New Zealand - 1770 DNA GHGhigh gp2 | ecosystem: Host-associated > Mammals > Digestive system > Stomach > Rumen... | reverse complement strand
ATATCAGCTGGTCGAAGGGCAGATGGTCGCGGATGTACTCGAACCACCTGCGGCCTTTCTTGCGGTCGCCATCTATGCAGAGGTCTGCGGCCTGTCCCTTCATGTGCTGGGAGTTGTAGACACCACCCACGGCTTTGTTGAGTGCCTGGCAGCGAAAGCCCGAACCAATCTTTATCGGCTCGTTCATCGCCACGCGCAGGGGTTCGAGTACGAAAGCTGCGAGATATACGAGGTTTATCATCTGCTGGACAGACGGTTTGTTGTTGATGCCTCGGGCAGACGCTGTCTGCGAGGCATAGAGTTCTTCAATAGTGAAGTGCATGGTGACTGGTGTATTCATAACGTGCCCTCCATTATTCGCAAATCAAGTCACCCACGGCAACAATCTGTCCAAGGGTCCAATCATTACTCTCTGCCAACTTCATCAGACCGTCCTCGCTGATGGGCTCGAAGTTCAGTTCTACTTTACTCTCTGCGGATTCCTTCATAGCCTCGTTTACCAGTTTATTGTACTTCTGGAACTCTTGACTGAAAGCGTCGTGTTCGGCTGTTGACATAACGTCGATGGTGGGCTTGCCGTCTTCCTTCAGTTGGTTGTACTTCTGCCAACGACGCAGACGCTCAGGAAAGTCCTCTGTTGGTTGCATCTTCTCGGCACAATCGCGCGACATATCGCCAAACCCTTGCGCCACAGGCTTTAACTGGCGGGCTATCTTCCACACGCTCACCTTGATCGTGTCTGGTAACTTGTCAAACTTAGCTGTCGAGAGGATGTTGTAAGCATTAAACACCTCGACTGTCTTTACACTCTTCTTCATAATTCTACTGATTTAATTAAGTTTTAAATGTAATTTATATTTTCTGTTCAGGCGTTCCCGCTCTGAATATCGTGGATAGACGGCGACACATTGACGTTGGAGGTTCCAATAGGTATATTTCCACCATGAATCGTCTATCTCCTGTATCAACGCAACCAGCCGCTTGTAGTCGGTACGATTCTTCAGCATGCCGGTGTAGCTATTGATGCTGCAAACGAAGGCATCAATATAGCGTTCTTTGTCTTTAATTTTGTTGAGATCGGCAACGCGCTGAAGACCGCGCTCAAAGGTCTTGTTGTTAAGATGAAGGCGGTTGGGTCGGATATGACTGCCCAGAAATTCCAGACCGTGCTTGCAAGGCTGGTCATAGAACTTGCGACTATTCAGTTGAATGCCTTTAGCGGCAAAACGTTCTCTGAGCTTAGGAATCAGCGATAGTGCATACTCATGCAGATGTTCTGGGATTGTCATCACAATATCATCGACAAAACAGACGGTACGAATGCCACATGTCTCGTTGAGCCATTTGATGTCATCGTTGATATACAATCCCATCGCCGTTTGCCACAGCAGCCTGCCTATGGATGCGCCAATGCCTTCGGGTTTGGTAAGTATAGATTTCTCAGGCTTGATGTACAACTTCCAGAAGAATGCCGGCGTCCGGCGTTCGCAATGTGCTGCTGGGTTGGCATGGATGGCAACCATCACCTTCCATTTCATTTCGTCAACATCGACACCCTGAAGCGTCAGTGGTTCGCTATATTTGTCGATGACATCCGTCAGGCATCGTTCTGCATAGTCCCATAAAGCGTTCGGGAAGAATCCGCTGATGTCGTTCTTAATGATGCGTGCCGGCTTGGTGTAACCTTCAGTTACCTCGAACATGTCTTCCATGACCTGATTGATAGCGGCTATCGAGCCTTTACCTTTGCGATTATTATAAGTACGGTCGCTCAGCTCCTGTTCGACGTATGGCATCAGCAGGTCGCAGATGTCATGATCAGTCAGTCTTCCTTCGTAGCTGGTGGCCATAATTTCTCGCCAGCATGGTAGAGAGGATAGGAAGGTGTAGTTATGGTTTAATCTGAGACTCTTGTTTTGCAAAGCATCCATGTAACGAATCAGCAAGGCTGGCCAGTTGACCTCGAAGGCCATAGCATCCTTACCGTATCGCTTGTTCTTTCGGGTTTGAAAGTTCAGCATGAGAAGCCTATTAAACAATTCTTCCTGTGTCATTGCATTTATCTGACTGGTAAGCAAATTCGCGACCGCCTGCACCGTTAACTCATTCGTGACGTTGTTGTTGTTGAGTTCACCGTTGTTGCCGTTGAAATTCCATGCGTTGTTCTGGTTGTAACGCTGGGCGAACCATCGGTTCGTGCTTGTCTGACTACATCTGGCGTTGGTATAAATGATACCTGTAGCCCCTTTTACTTCCATTTGTACTGACAGCAGTCTCTTTACACTTTCGCGCATGACCTACTGCTGCGCCTGACGCAATGTTCGTAGCGAGTTTCGCCATTTCACTATACCTGCCTCTATTCTCTCTATTTTTCGCGCAAGGTTCAACTTGGTTTTGTTCGTAAACAGTCCGGCTCCAGGATTCGTTTGCATCGTATTGGCTCGCTGGGTTAGCAATATCTCGAAACATGCTATCAGTCTGCCATAATCGCCAAACATCTGATGAATATTCTCTGCCCGGACTTCAGGACAGTTGTATGCGATAGTGAAGTGGTGAATCATATCGAATGCTGCACGCTTCATGTCGATGGCTGCACCATCTATCCGTTCTATCTTCGGCATTGTCTGAATGGCTGGAATCAATATCTTCAGCAACTCCTTTGCATCTGCCAGGATACTGTCTTTATCCTTATTAGCCTTTACGCTCATTTCTTTTCAGTATAACCACGCCGGACGGAGCCGGCGTGGAAGATTAAATATTAAGTAACATCTAAAAGCGCGACCGCCTGCACCGTAAACTCATACGTGACGTAGCCGAAGTTGAGTTCACCGTAGCTGCCGTCGAAATACCATGCGGTGAACTGGGAGTAACGCTGGGCGAACCATCGGTCCGTGCTGTTGTTTGGCGCGGAGCCGCTGCATTTGCTCATGGTTGCTGCAACCTTAGCCAGAATGTCATCGCGCATCAGTTCGGCACCGTCCCACACATTCGGCAAAAACCATTGACCTTCACCCAGACCGGCATAGTTATGATTGATTTGTTTACAGTATTGGAAAGCGGGATACATGTAATTGCCGTCGCCATCCATCTGGTCGCCGTAGGTATTCTGAAGCGTCAAGCTGTCAGGCAGCGCAAAACAGCCCTCATGTTGTGGCAACATGACCATCATGTTGTCTTTAATGTAAGCCTCGTATGACGAATACTTCCGGCGCAAGTCAGCACAATACTGACTGGTCAGGAAAGCGTTCTTACTGATGATGTCGTTACCCGAATACTGTATGGGGATATTTGACGATGGCGTGCTGCCATTCGAACCCCAATAGGCAACGCCGCGAGCAACATTCATGATACCGCGATAATTCGTGGTGCCACCGTTCTTGCGTCGGCACCAGTCGCTGGTAGCCATTCCGTCGCTATAAGTGTCTATCGCATACTGCATGCTGGCAGCTGTCTTGTGTAGAATCTTCGCCGTTCCCTTGTTGACATTAAAAACAACGCCAACAAATTCATAATCGGACGGGATTGTCACATTTCCCAATTCAGAATAGCGCAAGAATAAGATTCTGTAAGGACTGAGAACGGACACGAACACCGCATCGCCAACCATTACACCTCTTTCAAAAACTTTGATTGCTGACATAAGCCCTACTCTTTCGTATTGTCTTCGTTGTCTTCGCCAATGATCTCAGGCTCCATCTCGTCGATGGCGGCCCATGCCGTCGTAGAGTCTTCGCGCGGCATTTCCGACATGCTGTAGTGCACCTTGCCGTCGGCACGCATAATGCCGTTAAAGTTGCAGAAGTTAGTGCCAATGGTACCATCCTCGTTCTTGTGGAAGCAGGTAGCCCTAATGGTCTTCAGCTTACCCTGTAAACCCTTCTCGTATTCACCCTGAGCAATCATCTTGTCGTTACTGTACTCGAACGTCGTCTTAGAAACACTGTCTTTAATCACTAAATTTCCCATAATCGTAATTTTTTAAGAGTTAATAAATATGTTATGCTTCACCTTTCAATGCCTTTATATCCATTCTCAACAGGGCGTTTTCGCGCTCTAATTCCTTTATTCTCTGTTCGTGCGATGCAACACGCTTGGCAACGCTGACAGCAGCTATCAAAGCTATCACGTCGTACTGCATCGACAGGTAGCCTTCGCTGTCAGTCATCACAGCCTCAGGCAACGCCATCTGCCAATACTGTGCAATACTACCCACACATTCACCACGGTTGTCAAGCATTCCACGGTCCTTCCACGTAAAGCGGATGGTGGGTGCGTTGGCTACCGTCTCGAAGCCTGGGTCAACGTCATAATCTATCACGTCCTTCTTCCTGATGTCTGAACTGTTCACGAAGCTATTGGCGCGAGCCGTACCGTCGATGTCGAGCGATATGCCTGATGCCGGACTTGTTCCAATACCTACGTTGCTGTATATCATCGCCTGCCCGACCACCTCCAGCATATACGATGGTGCTGAAGACACTCCGGCACCAATCTTACCATATGAAACAATGCCATTCACAGCAACCATCGTGTCGTTCCACATGTCAATCAGCGGGCGGTCTGTCAATTCCTCCCATCGGTGCTGATGCGTCATGTCAAGGATGGTGGTTGCGAAGTTGTGGCCTGTCAGACTCAGATTGCCGTCACCATTCAAGGTAACGCCATCGATGTACGACAGACCGTTGACGGTCGATTGTGTGGCATAGTTACTACTTACCCACGATTCTGTTGCATAACCGCTAAGGTATGTCGAACGAGGTGTATTGTACCATGCTCCGCTATCATACACAAGAACGTCGCCGTCTGCCAAAGACGTGGAGCCTTGGGCAACATTACAGCCAAGAATCTGCGCAGAACCAGCACTGGTTGCGTAAGCGCATGAGCCGCTTGAAGTGATATAGCCTTGGTTGATTACCCATGTTTCTGTCGTGTAGTTTGAAAGACTCAGAGCCGTAGCAAGATTGGCAACAGTGACGGCTCCTGTATAACCGGCGACAGAAGTTACGGGAGCACTCGTTATGTAGCCCTGCTGCTGTACCCACGACTGCGTGGCATAAGTATTACTATCCACGCTACCGTCAGCCTTCAAAAACTGCAACGATGTACCGCCACTCTTTACGAATGATGGTGCGGTAATGGCCGTACTGTCGATGCTTACCTTTTGGGCGGAGTCGATGAGGAATTTGACAGAATCGTATGCGCTGATACACAAAGATGAATCAGTACTATCTACAAGGATGGAATTGTCAGTATCAAGAACTATACCTTGGTCGGCTGTGAATCGTATCGAACCAGTCATAGTTCCACCTGACAACGGCAGATATTCCTCAGTAATGCCAAGGTCGCGCAAATTTGTGGGGACGTCAATCAGTTCTTCCCATCTGTGTTGATGGCTGAAGTCAAGAACGGTTGCAGGGAAATTAGGGCCTGTCAGAGTCAAGTGACCCAATTCGTCACCCACTACACTATTGATGACAGCCGTCGTACTGAGCATGTAGTCCGACGGATTGAGATTGCCTGCGTGCCACACGCTGTTTCCGCCAATGGTAATATCACCGCCATTGCCAACAGAAACTATGCCATCCTTAATCAGAATAACATCATACTCTGGGTCTGACGGGTCTCCGTATTGATAATAAACAGATATACCATTACCACTTCTGAAAGTCAAGTCGCCTGTCATCGTACCACCACTCAATGCCAGGAAGTTCTGACTTACCCACGATTGTGTGGCATAGCCGCTGAGTGCGCTCGATGTAATATAACCCTGTTGGCCTACCCACGACTGCGTGGCATAAGTATTACTATCCACGCTACCGTCAGCCTTCAAGAACTGCAACGATGTACCGCCACTCTTTACGAATGATGGTGCGGTAATGGCCGTACTGTCGATGCTTACCTTTTGGGCGGAGTCGATGAGGAATTTGACAGAATCGTATGCGCTGATACACAAAGATGAATCAGTACTATCTACAAGGATGGAATTGTCAGTATCAAGAACTATACCTTGGTCGGCTGTGAATCGTATCGAACCAGTCATAGTTCCACCTGACAACGGCAGATATTCCTCAGTAATGCCAAGGTCGCGCAAATTTGTGGGGACGTCAATCAGTTCTTCCCATCTGTGTTGATGGCTGAAGTCAAGAACGGTTGCAGGGAAATTAGGGCCTGTCAGAGTCAAGTGACCCAATTCGTCACCCACTACACTATTGATGACAGCCGTCGTACTGAGCATGTAGTCCGACGGATTGAGATTGCCTGCGTGCCACACGCTGTTTCCGCCAATGGTAATATCACCGCCATTGCCAACAGAAACTACGCCATCCTTAATCAGAATAACATCATACTCTGGGTCTGACGGGTCTCCATATTGGTAATAAACAGATATACCATTACCACTTCTGAAAGTCAAGTCGCCTGTCATCGTACCACCACTCAATGCCAGGAAGTTCTGACTTACCCACGCTTGTGTGGCATAGTTCGCAAGGTCGGCTTCCGAGATGTAGTTCTGACTCTCTACCCATTGCTGCGTGGCATACCCATCCAACGACGGGTATTGGTTCACCATGTCGATGAGCACGTCTTGCAGAATCTGACCTGTGATCTCGTTCTGACCGTTGGTCTTGATATATTGCCGTATCTCTTGCTTTAACGATTCGTATGCCATAGCTTTCAGGGTTTACATGTCTTTGCTGTCAGCAGATTCCATCTCTATTGTTCCTGCTTCCACTTTTTGAAGGTCGTCTTCAAGGATGCTATTATCGACATCAAAGTGCCTCGCCGTCTTGTCGATGAGCACTTTCGCCAACATCTTCCAAATACGGGCGTGCTTATCGCCCGGCAGTCGGCATGATGCCTTATTCTCTGCGATACTAAGCATCTGCTCCGCGCACACCACACCTGCCGCGATGTACGACACGGGTACGTCGATGTGCACGAACACCCATCGTTCAACGCAGTACGCCAGTATGATGATGACAAAACGCTCTATGAGCGTCGGGATGACCTGACGGAACTTGTACGACATGAACTTCGCCTGCTCGCGCTTCTTCTTTGGGTACATGATATGTACACGCTTGTCCAGCTCGTAGGCACTCCATGCGTCATACAGCACGAAGAGCGTGGCGATGATGATCAGCGGGAAGGCTGGCGAGAACTTGCCAACCACCCAGCCGATGATACCACCTATCGCCAGACTCAACCATTCGAATATTCTTTCCATCTTTACTATTTAATTGATTTCTACACTTCGCGCGAAATGCGGTTGTGGGTTTACTAAACAAAAAGAGCAACCGCCCGTCGTGGGTGATTGCTCTTTTCGTGATGTCTGATGTCTGATGTCTTACTTCTCCACTTTAAAGACTTCGGTCACTTTGCTATTAAGTGCTTTACCGAGGTTCCCTACCACCGGTGGTGTCAGCCGTTTCAGTGGTGCCAGGTCTTGCAGTGCTGGGTCGATGATGTCAACCGTCATGCCGAGGGCTTCGGCTACCTGCTGGATGGTGACGTTGGCCACGTTCGGCAGTTCGCCATTCTCTATGCGCCCGATGTGCTGACGGGTCAGTCCCGCACGGTCGGCCAGTTCCTGCTGACTGATACCCTCCCTTTTGCGCAGGGCAGTGATACGCTGCCCTATGCGCTGTGCGTGTTGTTCCTTACTCATAATTCATTACTTGTCAATTGCCAACTCTTCACGGGTTCCGTCTTCCAGCGTCACCTCGATATACTGAGCGTTGCCTCCAGTCAGAAGGATGTCACGGTCGTTTTGTTGCTGTACGCCTTTACCATGCACGTTGATGTACTTTGCGTCACTACCGGTCATTAAAATTCTTCTTGCCATAGTTTATACGTTTTAGTAGTTTGGATAGATAATACAATGACCTTTCAGTTCTGGGTGGTCGATGATGTAATCAGCGCAGTCAGCGTCGGAACCTTCGAATAACACTTCGTCGGTCTCGTTGTTTTCCGACACATGATAAACCAACGACCATCTCAATCGTGTCTTCATTCCGGCTATGCCTTCGATGATTGCATCTTCTAAATTACCAGTAGGCATTTCTTCCAAATCCATTGCGAGGTTCCTCATCTTAGTAAGAATCTCCATATTCTTCTTTGCTGTTGAAATTTTCATAGTTCCTATTATTATTTAGTTATTAAATGTAGTTTCTTATTAGGTGGGAGCGGTTGCCCGCTCCCGTTAGTTGTTATGCTGGAATAAAAAGTCCGTGTTTAGCCTGTTCCTCAAGGTTGCAGAAATCTATCTTGGCCTGACGCATCTTTGAGATTCTACGCTGGCCACGCTTCTCTGTATTATCTTCCATAACGTTCTTCATGCACTTATTGATGATTGACATGATTTCCTTCTCTGATACCTCGATGCTTTTGTTGTTTACGTTGAATGTTACCATTGTCTTGGTGCCCTTCCGGGTCTTGGGTTTTAATTTATTGTTTGTTTCTTTTTCTGATGCAAAGATACAACAATAAATCGAAATGCACAAGTTTTTATGCATTTATTTTCGGTTTTAGCATAACTTTTTATTCTTTTTCTTGCATTTTTGCATAAGATAGCCCCAAATTGTAAAGTCTGAAGTAGCAAAATGAGTGGTTTCTGGGCTGGCTCTCTCGGTTATATTCGTCGGTCTTTCGTCACCTTGTAAAGTTCTTCGAGTGCCGACATGTCGATGCGGTTTACCATCAGCTTCACCGCTTCGGGGGCTTTGTCGTAGTACCAGAAGTCGCCCCGGTTCTTATACGTCCGAAGCATACGCTTACAGGTGAACGTGATGTTGGTGACGGGTCGGCCTCCGACTATCTTGGTGAGGATGAGTCCGACGGCCTGACGTGAGCACGTCAGCGAGCGGTCACGTCCGAGGTGCAAGGTGTGGGCGCAATAGTACACCATGTGAGGCAGCAGGGCTTTGATGCAATAGTTGTAGAGTATCTCGGTGTCGCCCGTCTGCCGGTATTCATATACGATGTTGGCTTCCTCGGCTGCTGACACAATCAACTCGTCGATGCGTGCCTCTTCGTCCTTGTGCTGCTCCATGCGCCACCAGTCGGCCTTGTTGTCGGTGGGCAGAATCTTTTTGGCACAAACGGCTTTCAACCACTCTCGGCATTCTTCGCGGGTCTCTCCACGATGGCGGTAGCGTTGGCCGTTGACCATGATCACCGCCCGCCAGCAGTCCTTGAACACTCGTTTGCCGTCCTTCCATCCTTTCGATGAAGTGTCGTGCTCGATGGTGCCGTGTCGGGGGCGGGTGTCGGCCTGCCAATCTTCGAGCGTCATCTGCGTGTCAGCCTTGCGCCGTGCTATCTGGGTGTCGCCCTCCTTGGTTGGCCGATGGGTCAGTTGTCGCTCTGCTTTCTTGCGTTCCTTAGTTCCTGCGCCACTCGCTTTAGGCTGTGCCTTAGTTTCAGCCCGCTTGCGTCGGGTTTCACCTTCACCACGAGGTTTGCGGGTTCGCGGTGCTTGATTCCCCTCATGTCGAGATACTTGATGATGTTCTTCGGGTTCAGCTGGTCGAACATGTCGAACAGGTCTTCTTCGTCCACATGCAGTATCACTTTTCGGTTCTTCCTTTGGTTGTCCGTCGGTTTCGGCTCTACTTGCATCACGTCCACGATGCAAGCGTAGTTCAGTGTCAGTTTCGGCATTTTCTTTCTCGTTTTTGGTTTCCTGTTCCTTAATCTCGAACGGGTGCGCTATCTGCGGCACCTCTTTACCCTGCTCCCGTGCCCATCGTAGCAGGTAGTGCATACACGAACGAGCCTTGACCTTGCGGTCTTCGGGCTGCTCGCTCATGGCCAGTTGCATTTCGATGTCGAAGTCGGTCAGCGTCGTGATGTCCGTGTCGCCCAGCTTTCGCATGAAGACTGACACCATCGGTTGTGCCGACTGCGTGGCCAACCGTCCCCACTTCGGGTCGTGGCCAAACGTCTGAAAGAGTTGTTTGAGCGTTGTCATAGTCAGAACAGATAAAGTTGTTCGGGTTCCGGCCTTGGCTTACTCTTGTCACGCTTGAAGTCCAAAGCAATAATATTCTCCAATGCGCTTTTCACTTCGTCGAGGTCAGCATCAGCCAACAACCCGACAAACGTATTCTTGATGCACTCGCGCAATTCCGTTGCATCCTTGCCTACCACAAGCGCACCGATGTAACCTGCTTCTTTCAGTTTCCATCGTGTCGATGTGATGATAGGCTCAATCTTCTTTCGTTCCTTTGTTGTCATGGTTTCCTAATCCTTAATAATGCGTGTCGGTATTCGTCGCTGAATATCGACTTGCGGTTGTTTATCCAGACGTAACCATTCGGGGCAGTGGTCGCCCATCGGTTAATCATCCACCCGTCGGGCATGGTGTCGAAGATGCTGGTCATACCTTCTCAGTTAATAGTGTCCTACGTTCCACGAAGTAGCACTCCACGCTTTTCAGTTTGCCGTTCTTGGCGGTTACGTGGTTGCGGTAGCGCATTTCGTCACCATCGAGATACATCTGCATGTGTCGCTTGTCCTTGGTGATGCAATCCCAAAAGGCTTTCAGATATACCCAATCGCCGCCCTTTGGCTTGTTGGTTGTCAGTTCGCTGACAACCTTTTGCACCGCTTGGATGGCTCCCAGATAGTAGGCACCATAATAGGCGACGCTCTGCGCATTGAGTTTCAGCTCGTTCTCAACGGCAAAGCGTCGCGCCATGATGTCTTGTGCCTGCTCTATGATTTTATTCTCCTGCTCCGTCGTCATTGTTCCAACCTAATACGTTATGAATGTAGTCAACGCTTTGGCGATAGTTCTTCGATGCGATGAACTGGTCACGTCTGCGCTGCTTTGCTATCTCGTCTTGACGATGCCGCTCACGTCGTTCTGCTTTCTGCTCACGCTTGGCTTTCTCGTCCATGTAGATGTTATTGCGTAGTGTGGGGTCTTCAATGATTTCGTTCAGCAGTCGGGTGTTGTGCTTCAGCAGAAAGTCTTTCACCACGCATTGCGTTATCCATCCGGGATGAGCAAGAAGGGCATCGCGTAGGCTTTCGTCGTCCACTCGGATGATGTGCCGCTTCTGGTCATCCATGCCCACCACGTCGTTAATCTTCAGATGTAGTTCCATACCGCTCTTTCAGTTTAGGGTATCGCTCTTCCAATTCGATTTGCAAGTAGGCGAACGTGTTACCACGATTTCGCCTGAAGTCTCGCAACATTCGGTAGAAGTCGGGAATATCCTGACTTGGTATGATGATGTTCAACGGGTCATTCATCGTCTTTCGGATTTACTTTCTCGTCGGTGATACCCGTCTCTGCTTTCACTCTCTCACGCAGTGCGCTGATTTCCTCGCCCAGAGCAATGCCGCGCTCAATGCGTCGGTGTGTCTTAGCCAGTGCCTTGTGTATGCCCTTGGCTTCTTCTTCGTCACCGATGATTACGCAGTCGGCAAGCCTTCCTCTGAGTGTTGTCAGTCGCTTGCGCTGGTCCCAACTTGTGTGCTGTCCCACACGATTCTGATACGTGCCCAGTGCCGTAACAATCATCAGGGCTTCTCTTTCGTTCACTTGTAATTCCATGCCATTTAATTTTAAGTGATTGTTTATAATTCGTGATAATTCGTTCAATTCGTAGTTTAATCACCCTGCAACCGCTTGATATGCTTCTTGCCCACGTAGATAATGCCGACTATCAGTATCAAGTATAGCAGGATGTTCGCCATGTGTATGCGGAACTGTTGCCACGGTGTCAGCTTGGCGGGCACTTCTTTGATGACGGAGTAAGGCACGGGGACGCTGTCGCGCACGGTGTCCCGCTGGGCGGTCATGTGCTCCAGTTCACGCAGACGGTTCTCCATCTCGCGCTGAAGCACCAGCCATGCCCGCTGGTTGCTCTCCATCTGTATGCCGTACCGCGCCATCGCTGTCGAATCCACCTCGCGGATGATGGTCTCTCGCTCTGTGTGCGTCGAGTCGCGTTCCTTCACGCTGTCCGTGTGCCAATGGTGCTCAGTGTGCGTCTCAGTGACAGGCACATACTTCGTGGTGGTGCATGAGCCGAACAGGGCGCAAATCAGCAATGCCACAATGATTGCGACTAATATGCCAGCCGGTTGCAGGCATCCTTGCTTCATCAGTTCATCGTCACTCAGTCCCTTGTATGGGTCATAGCCGTGCCAATAATCGTTGGGGTTGTTGTAATCCATAATATTTTAAGTTTAAAGTGAATAATTTGCTACCAACCTTTGATGTCGTACAACATTTCGAGCGCATTGTCTATTCGGCTAATGCTACCACCACCTACGGAGCGATACTTTCTGAAATTACGACGACCAATGCGCAGCAGGTCGCCAACGGTCTTGATGCCGTTGCTCTCGAATATCTTTCCGAGCCTTACACCATAACCTGGGTCGTAGCCATTATATCCGACATGGGATAGAATGACAACCACGGGTGCGCTATCCACATTGTCGGGCCACCATCGGTCTGGGTCTGCCTTTGGTTCCAACTGTGCAACACGTTCTTTCAGTTCGTCGCGTTCCTGCTCAATCTTCAAGTATTCGTCACGCATCTTGTTGCCCCACTCCCTTTGTTCGTCGAGTGACTTCATCATTCGTTGGATTTCCGAACCTTCATCTTTCCACGATGTCGGCTGTGCGTCGTTGGTGTAGATCACGGCCTCCACGTCCTCGATGTGGTAATACAGGCCTTTGTCACCATGAGCATTCACCACAGCTTTCTCGCGGTCGTGCTCAACCATTGTGACCGCCTTGTCGTTGATGAAGCGGTCGCCGTTCTTTGTCTTTACGATAATCATAGTTCCTTTTAGTTTTAATTCGTTAAATTCGTAGTCTTCTTTTCTCCCTCCCTAAACAGGGAGGGTTGGGGAGGGTCTTCTATTTAAACTGTCTTGCTTGCAGCTTGCGCTTGATGGCTTCGGCACGGAGGCGTTCCATGCCCGCCTGGAACTTCGCCACGGCCTTATCGCGGTATTCGTGCAGGGGGTTGAGGGTTGGCATCATGGTGCCGTCCTTGCGGGGGATGGTGAAGGTGTCCTGATAGCCGGGCTGGTTCATTTGTTCGGTCAGGCGGTCGATGAACGTTTTTTGCTGTGCGAGTTCGTCGAGGTCGAGGGCGAGGCTGTCGGTCCAGAGGTTGTCGGCCTGGAGGGTGCGGCGTATCTGGTCGCGGTTCTGCTCGGTCTGCTGGCGGCGGCGGTCGGCTTCCTCGGCCTCGGTCTTGGGGTCGCGCTGCTGATGCATCTGGAGGTTGAGCACAAAGGCGACGGCTTGCAAATCGCCGCTGAGTGCCTTCTGTACGATGGTCATGCCGATGGCGGCTTCCGATGTGACGATGTTGCCGTCTTCGTCGGTCATGTACTCCTGGGTGCCCTTGCGCTTCACTGGCGCAGAGAGTTGTTTGATGATGGTATTTTTTAAGTCCATAGTTCTTTTAGTCACTTCGTTTTGTAAAAGCGAGCAAAGCTCGATTACTTTGATAAAAATGATAAGAGAGGCCGCTGCGTTGCGGTCTCTCTTATCGGTGGGGATGGTGGAGAGGTTTACTCCGTTAAGTGAAGAGTGAAGAGTGAATAATTGGCTACCGCTGCATCTGGTCGATAGCCTCCTTTATTTCTTCCTTGTTGGCATCACGATATTCAAACATGTGTGCCATCAGTTCCATAAACTCGATACGATTGAGGAACACAAGCGACTGCATGTTGTCGGTGACGATGCTCAAAGCGATGCGGTCTTTGTTCATCTTTGTGATTGATGATGTTGCTCTCATATAATTGCCTCCCTTTTCGATTTTTCAGCCTCTTTCAGATGCTTCCATGCCATGCGTGCCGTGTAGTTTCTTAGGCAATACGGATTCTTGATGGTGCCATCCTTCACCGCGTCAGACATGTGCATCAGCTTATTGCCAAACTTTTGACTGAGCCAGTTGCGCCCGTCGATAGGTAAAGTGAATAGCTTTATCAGCCACTCTAATACCTGGATGACGAGCGCAAAAGGCAGCAGGATGATTATCGTCACGACATCAAATGCCGTTTCGATTTTCCGTGCGGTGTTCAATTTCATAGTCAGCCCTCCTTTACTTCTTCGCTCTTCACGAACACCAGCAGGCGGTCGGTTGTTTTCTCTCGGTCGAGGTCGAAGCCGTTGTTGTAGTAGTTCTCAGCCACCATGTTCAGCGTACTGTTGTCGCCAGCGTTCTCGATATTCACGAAGATGTACCTGCGGCGGTACACCTTGCCGTAGCCCATGACCTCGCGGAAGCCTTTCTCGTTGAAGTCGCTGATGAGCTTTTCCTGTCGTTTGATACGTCGCCACTGAAGGCTGATTGTGAGGGCCATGATTGCACAGGCCAATGTCATTAAAATAAATGGTGTTGTCATAATTCGTTCAATTCGTGTAATTCGTGTTCCTTATATGTTAATAATCCCCCGATTCCTTGACATATCCTTTGCGACGTGTTAGGAAATCGGGGAAATGTTGACAGGTGGTTACGCTATCAGGCCGTACTCGGCGAACTTCTCGAACGAGCCGAATTGTGTGAAAACAAAAAGGCGGGCACGCTCGATGATGTCGGCGAAGGGCAGGGTTAGGTCGGGTGCGTCGGGCAGGGTGTCGGGCTGGTGCTGGCCGTGGCCGCCGATGTGGTAGGTCACCTGCTCGTCGCCGATGGCGTAGGCGGCTCTCACCTCGGTGTGGTACTGCTGGGCGAGCATGTGCGCCACAATCTGACAGCTCACGTCGGCCTTGCTCAGGTCTTTTCCTGCCAGTCCTCCGCCTGTGACGGCATCGCCCAGGTCGCTGCCGAGTTTGCGGTTGGTGGCTCCGCTGTCGGCTTCGAGACCGCCAGTCCAGGGGCCGAGGGGGTTGATGGTGATTTGTGCGGGGGTCATGCCGCCGATGATGGTCTTGCCGTAGCCGTTGTGCCGCACGAACTCCTGGATGCACTGGAACACCTCGTCGTAGCTGGCGTTGCTCTGGCAGACGATGAGACGGTCGGGGGTGAGCACGGCCTTGGCGTCGCTGTGGAAGTTCTCGTCGAGCGTGCGGATGAGAGCCGTGAGTTCGCGCTGTTCGGGGGTGACGGGCATTCCCTTGGCAATACCATTGTCACCAACGTGGGGACTGCCCTCCTGATTGCGGGCAAGATGCGGGTCTTGGGGCACTATACGGACGGTGCAGTGACGGATGCCGCTGATGCGCCGCACGGTGTCGGTGACGTCCTGCACGCGGAGGGGTTCGGAGGTCTCGATAAGGACGAGTCCCTCGGAGTGCCCGATGAGGGTTTCCACAGCCACGCGGGGGTTGCTCTTCAGCCAGCCGCCTGCGGCGTGGGTGTAACATAAATCTACTACAGCACCGGCAATTCTATCGGCGATTTTGTCTGGGTGCTGAAAACCGACTTTCTCGTAACTCATTGTCTTTTTCTTTTTTTTATTGGGTTAATACTAATATATCTCCATCTAAATCCCTTGCTAACCTTGCCAGTCCGACAGCCAAGACTGATTGCGGACATGCTGAATCCTGTCTCCTTGGCTGCTGTCACCAATCCGTCGTAATTTGCAACGTGCTGCCCGTCGATGGTCAGCTGTTCAAGTGGTTTGCGCTCTGCCTTTCCTGCTCGCTCTACATGAGTGCCGTACAGGTTGTTCTCTGCCTTTGTCATCCATTCAAGGTTTTCGGCTCGGTTGTCGTGATGGTCTTCGTTGATGTGGTTCACGGTGGGCTTGTTCAGCGGATTTGGCACGAATGCCTCTGCCACAAGTCGGTGAACGTAGAACGTGCGCCTATGCTGTTTGCCGTCGATTACTTTACGGAGGCTTACCTGTAGGCGGTCAGTATTCTGCAGTTTCTGTGCCATGATGCGCCCAGATATAAAAATATCAAATTCGGCGTTTTGGTTGTGCGCAGGAACATAGCGGTCAAGACTGCGAACACGGCCAAGCGAGGACACCTCATAGATGCCCTCGTAGCCTTTAATCGGTTTCCAAACTTCACTCATACGTGCAAAGTCTTAGTGAATGCTCTGTCGGTCATTTCGATGGCAGGAACCTTGTTGTTTCCGCATAGGTGAGAGAGTGGACCGAGCAAGCGGATGAACTTCGTGAGATAATAAACGGCCGATTGCATTTCCTTTGCATCGACTGGCAGGTAACTGCGCTCCGAACTATCTCCGTCGCCATACTCGGCAACGTCCTCGATAACTTTCAGCGAAACACTTGCGATTGCTACGTTCACGGTGTTCATTGCGTCTTGTAGTCCTGAATAACTGCACTCGCTGAAGAACGGGATGAGTTCTTCGATTGCAAACATGATGTCTTGCGGATGCTCAGCGATGTACTGCTTCAGCAACGTTCTTGCGGCATTCTTTTGGGCGATGTCGGCTTCCCATTTTTCATTCTTACTCATACTATTGATATTTTGACATAAATTGAAAGACTGCGCTACGGGCTGTCAAGGTCTCAATAGCAAGTACCTTTGTGGGCGTTATCCGCTACCACACCCGGCGCAGTCTATATTGTTTGTTTATTGTTCGGGGCATAAAAATAGGACGCTTGCGGCGTCCACATCTTAGCCGCTATTGAGTTTTGACGTTGCAAATATAAGCATTTTATCGCCAAACTTCCAAACAATCTGCCAAAATATTAAGATAAATTAGGGAAATTCGTGCAATTCGTGTAATTCGTGTTCAAAAAAAAGATAATTCGCGTTAAGTGTACCACTCCTTCGATCTTTCGTACATCTCGCGGTCGGTGAGTATGTGCTGGCGGTGGGCATTGAAGTCCTCGGCCTGAAGTCCGGCGGTCATGTCATACGTGATGAACGTCCGCGCCACGAACAGGTCGTGCGGCTGCTCCACCTGCCCCAGCAGCACACCCTCCGGCATACAGAGCGACAGGTGGGGCTTGCCCAGGTAGCGCACCGACCGCGCCACCGCCTTCTGGTTCTTCGAGTCGCAGCCGTGCGGGTTCTGGGTGAAGAAGCGTCGCCAGAGGTCGCTGCCCGTCAGCTCGCAGCCCGTCCGCTCGCGGTAACGCCGCCATGCGTGGGGCAGGATCACCATCGGCGCGATGAG
>Ga0247611_10005356_pt1 | contig 17072 bp, 12 predicted proteins | sample 177DNAGHGhighgp2_FD_192422 | JGI IMG/M metagenome (GOLD analysis project Ga0247611, IMG submission 192422) | Sheep rumen microbial communities from Palmerston North, Manawatu-Wanganui, New Zealand - 1770 DNA GHGhigh gp2 | ecosystem: Host-associated > Mammals > Digestive system > Stomach > Rumen... | reverse complement strand
TCAGCGTAAGTACATCGTAAAGCAGGGTAAGAGTCTGCGGGCTACGGAGACGGGTATCAACCTGATCCATCTGATTGTATCGCCGCTGTTGAAGTCGGCTGAGCTGACAGGCCTTTGGGAGAAGAAGTTGCGTGAGATAGAGCGCGGCGAATATACAGCTCAGGACTTCCTGGCCGAACTGAAGGAAATGACGTCCGGTGTGGTGCGCGATGTGAAGACCAATAAGGCCGGTATGCTCTGTCCGGTTTGCCGACAAGGGCTCATCATCCGCGGCAATACGCGATACGGCTGTTCGCGCTGGAAAGAAGGATGCAATTATGCTGAGGCATTTTAGATTTAAGATTTTAGATTGCAGATTTAAGAATTGCTAAATTGATTTTACAAAAATAGGCCTATGTGCACTATTTCCGTCAAAAAATACACATTTATATGTGTTTTTTTTTGTACCTTTGCACCGTTATTTGAAAAATAAAGCAGAAATAATACATTTAACAATTTAATATCAACACAAACAATTCTATTTATGAAACTGAATTTCAACGTGTTTCGTACCATGATTCTCTCGGCGATGCTGCTATGCGGTATAGCTGCTGAGGCGCGTGTGATCAGCGGAACAGTGAAGGACCCGACGGGAGAGACGATTATCTCGGCTTCCGTAGTGGTAAAGGGTACCACGATTGGTACGGTAACGGATTTTGACGGTAACTACACTCTTGACGTACCGGATGATGCAACCGTGCTGGTGTTCTCCTACATCGGTATGCAGACTCAGGAGTTGACGATCACCGGCGCTGTGATGGATGTTGTACTGAGCGAGAACAGCGAAGTGCTGGAGGAAGTAGTTGTGACCGGTTACGGAACGACTAAGAAGCGCGACTTGGTAACTTCGGTAGCATCCGTTAACGCCGAGCAGTTGAAGGATATTCCTGTGACAAGTGCTGCTGAGGCTTTGCAAGGAAAGTTAGCAGGTGTAACCGTTGTAACAGCTGATGGTGCTCCGGACGCAGAGTTGAAAATCCGTGTTCGTGGCGGTACATCATTGACGCAATCCAGCGACCCGCTCTATATCGTGGACGGTTTCCCTGTATCTTCTATTTCTGATATAGCGCCGGGCGATATTGCTTCGATGGATGTATTGAAAGATGCAGCTGCAACGGCTATCTATGGTGCGCAAGGTGCAAACGGCGTTATCATCATTACCACTAAAGAGCCGGTTACCGATGGCGAAGATAAGATGACATTCCATGTAGATTATACCGGCTATATGGGATGGAAACAAGTAGCTTCCAAGTATAACATGATGGACGCTAAGAATTTCATCTTGATGCAGCGTGAATGGCAGCAACTTGCGAAAAAAGACGAGAATACATATTTCTATAAATACTTTGATCGCGAATATGATGAGGAGCGCAGTCAACCTACTGTTACCAGCCTCTCAAAGATTATCGAATCCTGGGCAGGTACTGAGGCTGATTGGCAAGACTCTACCTTTGGTTATCGTGGCTTGAATAGTAATCATATGTTCTCCGTTAGCGGAGGTAACAAGAAGGGAAATTTCTCATTGACCTACAATCGTGTAGACGACGAGAGTATTATGTACGGCTCGGATTATGAGCGTAACAATATCGGTTTCAAAGCAAAATTCGAGCCTTTGAAGGGCTTGACGCTTAGCGTTACTACCCGATATACCAACACTAATGTGATAGGCGCCGGTACGAATACGGCCGACGATGCAGGTAGCCGAACTGAGAGCCGTTTGCGTAATGCAGTAGCTTATTCTCCTTTACAATTGAACGGTATGGGAGACGATGCGGATCCATCCGGTGGTATGGCTGATGATGAAACTACTATTGGTTCTCTCTATGACCCGATCACAACAATCAATGATAGCTATAAGCGCAAAAAGGACAATAAATGGACATTCAACGGATACGTGCAGTATAAATTTCTGAAGAACTTTACCTTAAAAGCGGACTTGGGTTATGAGAGTCATGATGTGACGACTAATCAATTCTACGGTAAGACCAATTATTACAGCCGTTCAACCGTATCAGCGTATGCGGCTCCCGGTCTGTGTAATGTGATTGTTAAGGACGATAAAAGTACCCGTTTGAAACACACCGGTTCGTTCGATTGGAAACAAACATTCAACAACCATTCCTTAGAGCTGTTTGCAGCAGAGGAAATAATTGTTCGCAAAAGTCGTCTCAATACATACAAAGGGTATGGCTATGACACCAAGTATACAGGTCAGACAATATTTGACCATCTTGGAGCGGGTGTAGATTATGTATCCAATACCTATGTGAGACCGAATGACAACATGCTTTCGTTGATCGGTCGTTTCGACTATAACTATGCGGGTCGTTACTATGCTACCTTGACATTCCGTGCCGATGCTTCCACGAAGTTTAATGCCAATAACCGTTGGGGTTATTTCCCCTCCGCAGCGCTTGCATGGCGTATTATTGACGAGGAATGGATGGCTCCGGCGCAAAAGGTGATGTCGAATTTCAAACTTCGTGCTTCCTATGGTTTAGTAGGAAACAACAATGTGGAATTGGGATATCTGCATCCGGAATATCTGATTGACGCAGCTTCTGCAAGCGGTTTATATCCGACGATGATGACTATCGGAGGCGAATCCATCATTGCTCCGAATGAGAATCTGAAGTGGGAAACCACCACGAGTCGTAACCTCGGTTTGGACTTTGGATTCTGGAACGAGCGTTTGAGTGGTACAATTGATGTATATTGCAATACCACACGTGATCTGATTCTGCTCTTCCGTTTGCCGAGCGGTGGTTATAACTACCAGTACCGTAACATCGGTGCTACGCAGAATATTGGTGCGGAGTTGTCGTTAACCGGCGTTATTCTGGATCATCGGTCTAAGGATCTAAGTTATGGTTTGTCCCTCACGGGTAATATCGCCCATAATAACACGAAAGTAACGAGTTTGGGCGGACAATCCGAATATACGGTCAGCTCGGTTTGCTTTAGCGAGAAATATGCCAATGCAGATTATGAGTTCCGCTTAGTAGAAGGCGGTCGCGTAGGTGATATCTACGGTTATGTAGAAGACGGATGGTACACAACGGATGATTTTGACGGTTATTCATCGGATAAAGGATTTACCAACGACGGGCAAGTTGTTAAAACCATCTTGGGTAATGCCCGTCCGGGTATGGTTAAACTGAAAGATGCAGATGGTGACGGTGTTGCTGATCGTCAGGTGATAGGTAATACCCAACCGATCATTACCGGTGGTTTCAACTTAGCCTTCAATATCGGCGGTGAGAAATGGGGTAAGTTCGATTTAAATGCCAACTTTACATTTAGCGTAGGCAACAGTATTCTGAATCTGACCGCTTTGGATTATGAGTATGTTTATGAGAAAAAGCGTCTGCGTAATATGAGCGCTTCTGTAGTAAATCGCTATACCTATTTGCAAGGAGCCAATGAGGATTATCGAATGATATCCTTCTCCGGTACGTATGCAGATATCAAGGATCGGTTGGATGTTTTAAATGCCAATGCAACTGCACCGAACACGGTAGTTGACCAGTTTGCATTGACAGACAAGTATGTAGAGGACGGTAGTTATCTGCGTCTGAGCAGTCTTAATATTGGCTATACTTTACCGCAACCGGTACTCAAAAAAGCGCATATGACCACTTGTCGTATCTTCTTCACAGCATCTAACCTCTTCTGCGTTACCAAGTATTCGGGTGCAGATCCGGAGGTGGATACTCGAAGCAAGATGAACCCGCTGGCAGCAGGTGTGGACTTCTCTGCGTTCCCCAAGAGCCGTTCGTTTAACTTCGGTTTGACGGTAGGATTCTAATTTCGGATTGTTGGATTATTACGAAAAATTAAGCGTTATGAAAACTTATAATAAATTAGTAGTCTATGCAACAGTAATCGCCGTGTTGGCGGGTTGCGATTTCTTTGACAACAACTCCCCTTCAGGATCGCTGCCGGAAGAGATGTTCTCTAGTGTGACAAATACGGAGTTGGCGATGGCCGGTGTATATGAGTTATTCGGAGGCGATAGAGGATATCGTAACCGTTTGACATGTGGTTATGCCGGCTTGAATACAGATATTGAGTATAACCGCAAGAAAGGCGATTATGCAACCTATCAGTTGAAACCGTCGGATTCGGATTTGTCCAATTTCAAAGGTAATGATGCCTGGGGATATTTGACGGCTATCATTGAGCGCGCTAATAATATTGTGGACGGTATCGATAAGTATGGATATCCCAGTTTGACGGATACGAAGAATGCGAAGGCCGATTCGCTGAAGTTTGATTATCTAAAGGGCGAGGCGCTCTTCTTGCGTTCGTTCGCATTGCTGGAGATGGTGAAATACTGGGGCGATGTGCCGGTTAATGTAAAGGCTTATGATGGTCAGGATGTGAATGAAGTAGCTTCTGCCAAAGTAGATCGTAATGTAGCTTTTGAGCAAATTCGCGAGGATTTAAAGGCGGCTGCTAACCTGATGGAATGGTCCACTGCTGCACAGATTTCTTCAGCGCAGAATGATGTTCGTCGCCCGAGTAAGGCAGCTGCTTTAGGTTTGTTGGCTCGTGCGGACTTGATGTACGCCGGTAAGGCAGTTCGTCCGACCACATTGGCGCCGGGCGTTAGCACCTATCATATTGATTGGAATGTGCAGGATCCGGAGAAACGAATGGAGCTGTATGAGGAAGTAATTTGGGCATGCGACACGGTAATAAAAGTGGAAGGAGAAGCTAAACTGCAAGATGACTATGCAAAGATTTTCAAGGATCTTTGCCAAGACAGAACCGATTATTCCGGCATGGAGTATATTTGGGTAATTCCGATGGCGAATGGTGCGCGTGGTCAGTTCTTGCAATATAACTGCGCTAAATTCAACAGTAAAAATAGTGAGAAACAGACTTTTGATGTGCTGATTCATAACAAGGCTTATAGCGAGAATGTAAGTTCCAACTTTGCTATGTCAATGGTTCCGACGCTGCTCTTTGATTACGAGATAGGTGACAAACGTCGCGATGTAACGGTATGGCCGTTTATATGGAATGTCAATTTGACAAGTAATATGTGCATTGCGCGTGACTATTCTGTCTATACTCGTACGGAGCAAACGCAATATTGCTTGTATCCTGCTCTTCAAGCTGATGTGACGCAGTGGGCATGCGGTAAATGGCGTATCGAATGGTTGAGTCGTGATAATATCGGAACAGATGACGGTGTCGACTTCCCGGTTTTGCGTATGTCGGATATCTATCTGATGTTGGCGGAAGCAAGTATCGGCAGTTTGGATAAGACTCAAGTTTCCGATAAAGGTCAGGCATGTTTCAATAGAATACGTCAACGCGCAGGATTGGAAGAAATGCCATTGGAGGCCAGTGATGAAGGTTTGTTGGCAATCGCTAATGAGCGTAAATTTGAGTTTGCCGGTGAGTATATCCGCAAATGGGATTTGATGCGTTGGGGTGTGTTGAAGGATTCGTTGGTAAATACCAAAGCGCGCTTGGATGAGCTGCGTAATCGTAACCATAAGATTTATGCGCAATGCCGATTGGATAATTCGGTAATGCAGGTCGGCGGTAAGAATTATTTAGGCAATCCTGTAGTTCGCGCCTTTGATGTAGAAAATGTATATGGATTTAACTTTGCGGAGCAAACAGCGCCTCGCGATGTGGCCGGCACACTCAAATGGAATAATAAATCATGTGAGTTTGATAAGCGTTTGGTAGATACAGGTGAAAGTGCATATGTATTGTATGATTATAATGATCCTGAATGTATCAACAGTCATCAGTATTGGCCGATTTTCTCTACCATCATAGGTGCCAGCAACGGATTACTGTATAATAATTACGGTTATTGATAATGAATGTGAAAAAACACATAGTAGGGCTTGCATTCCTATTCGCCGTTTCCACAGTATTATGGAGCTGCGGTGGGGATGCAGGTACTGCGCCCGAAGGTGGACAGGGAGAGGATCAATATCCGGAATTAAACAAGGCCTGTCAGGTATGGCGTATGGGCGGAGGCAGCGTAGCGACCGGAAGTAACGGGTCGAGTACGATTTATTATGTAACCAGTTTGGAGGATAAAGATGCTTACAAACCGGTGGATGGTACACTGCGCTATGCGATCAATAACTCAGGTGCGCGTTTGATTGTCTTTGATGTAGCCGGTACGATTCATTTATGTGCGCCTCTGGAAGTAACGCATGGCGATTTGACTATCCTTGGGCAATCGGCGCCGGGACAAGGAATATGCATTGCGGATTATCCGTTGATACTGAAAAAGGTGGATAATGTGGTAATCCGTTTCGTGCGTTTCCGATTAGGCAAGAAGTCTCTTGAGAAGGATCAAGAAACGGATTATGATGCTATCTCTGTCAATGATTGCAAAAAAATCATGATTGACCATTGTTCGGCATCATGGTCGGTGGACGAATGCGTAAGTTGTTATGGGAATGAGGATTTTACACTCCAATATAGCTTCATTACCGAGTCTCTGCGCAATGCCGGTCATGTGAAAGGACCTCACGGTTATGGCGGTATATGGGGCGGAAAGAATGTGACATTCCATCATAACTTGCTTGCGCACCATGACAGCCGTAACCCGCGTTTTGACCATGATTATGTGAATATCAGGTACGCAGGACCGATTGATTTCGTGAATAATGTGATCTATAACTGGGGTGATAACTCTTCGTACGGCGGAGAGGGATCCACGAATGGGGCCGGTGGTCGTCACATCAATATGGTTAAGAACTACTATAAACCCGGTAATTCTACCAAGAGTAGTGTCAGAACCCGTATTGTGGATCCGTGGGTAGCATGCGATAATTGCACGAAGAGTACAGATGGAGAAGTCGCGCCAGGAGGTACGATTTGTCCGCCCGTTATCTACTTAACAGGGAATGTGATGTATAACTCAGACCTTGTAACGCAAGATAACTGGAAGGGAGCAAACCATAATGACCATTCGGAGATCAAGACTACTAATCGCTGGACGGAAGGTTTGACGCCTCTCTCAACGGAAGAATCAGCAGATGATGCGTATGCAAGAGTACTTGCCAAAGCAGGCTGTTCGCTTAGCCGAGATGCTGTGGACGAGCGTATCGTGGTGAATGTGCAGAACGGAACCGGCACGATTATTGATGATCCGGAACAGGTAGGCGGATTCCCGGGCTTGAGCGGTGATGAAGTGATAGAGGATGCAGATGGAGACCGCATTCCGGATGCATGGGAGACGCAATACGGTTTGGATCCGAATAATCGCAGAGATGCTATGCAAAAGACGCTTGTAAGCGGTTATACCAATTACGAAGTGTACTTAAATGATAAAGTAAAAAACTTGTATTAAAAATACAAAACAACCCAATTAATTCATTAACAAAATTTAAACAAGATGAAAAAGATTTTCTCATTTATGGCAATGACATTACTCGCTATGAGTAGTTTTGCCGCATTAACTTACAACACCCCTGCATCCACATGGACTGTCGGAGATGAAGCTTCTTTAAAAACTATCAAGTGGAACTCTGTTACAACGACAGGTTATGCCGCTATTAACAATGATTGGTACATCTTCTCGTGCTATGATTTGTATAAAGCGACAAAGGACAAAATCACATGGACCGGCTATACAGCTACCGGATCTGGTAGTGGAACCTGGCCTGCAGACGGAATATTCCAAGGAAAGAATTATTATGAGTCAACTCCTGATGGAAAAATGTGCTGTACGCGTACAGACCGTATCTATTCCTACCAAGTGAAGAATATGTCTGCAGTTTATTTGTACTGTAAGGCAAATGTGGAAGGCGAAACAATTACGATGGAAGTATATGACGGAAATACATTGGTGGGTTCTGCTGTGACAACGACAATCAATGATACTATCATCAATGTCAGCAATCTGGATAAAGAGAAAACCTATACCATTGCGGTAGGCGGTTCGGGAGCAACGGACGGAAAACACAATAGCTTTATTTATGAGATCGCTTTCTCCATCAGCGGAGTGTATCCTGATTTGACACCGAAAGCGGTTGCTCCTTCCTTCTCTGTTGCTGATGGAGAGTATCATGAGGCATTCCAGTTGGAATTAACTTCTTCTAAAGCTGATGCTATTTATTATAGCATTAATGGCGGTGCTTATCAATTATATAGCGAGCCGATTCAAATCAGCGAATTCGGTGTAACCTATCAAATTGATGCTTATGCAACATTGGCAGAGGCAGAGAATTCGGATATCGTTTCTGCAAGTTATCTTCTTACTGTATTTATTCCTCGCCCTGTATTCCAAGCACGCAAGGTATATGAATTCTCCGGGATTACTTCAGAGGAAGTTAATATCCTTACTCCGGCAACAGCTGAGCTCGGTACATATACAATGAGTGGTAAAGATATACCTGCTGTAAGTTATAAACACGAGACTCACGAAGATAGAGATAGCTTCATGTATATCTCTGCAGCAAATCGCGAAGAGGTGAAATTCCTTTATAAGAATGGTGCTGACAAAGCGAATATGCTTAAGTTTGCCGATACGTTTGTACAGGCTGATGGCGCTAAATTTGAGATTTGGATTGATGATGTACAGGGCGGTGATACCATCGTATTTGTTGTAACAGCAAAGGGTTCTACAGTACCGCAATTCGATCATGCATATTCATTGTCTGCTCACCTTACTCCGTACATGCCGGACGATGATACAGATCCATGCTTCACAGATGGTTTGGTCTTGACTCCCTCCGGTGCAAGTACTGATGATAACTATGCGGAATGGCAAGATCTTGTCTATATCGTAGATGAAGGCTATACGAGTGTGCGCATTAAAGAATTGACAGGTGGTTTCCGTGTTGCGAAAATCTTGGTTGGCGCTTATCGTGAAGGAGGTGCTACAGGCGTAGAGAATGTGTTCTCTGTAAAGAAGGCTACCAAGCGTGTTGAGAACGGTCAGGTGGTTATCATCAAGGCTGACGGTCGCAAATTCAACCTCCTTGGTGCAGAGATTAAATAATCGTATCGATTAGATTATTCAATAAGAAGGCTCGCTGATGCGGGCCTTCTTTGTATCTGGAAGCAATCGGGGAAGGACCCGACTATGATGTCCGTAATGGTCGCGTAATGGTCGCGTAAATGACAGGTAAATGGCGGGTAAGTGTATTAAAAATGTATTTTCTTTGCATTTTTTTCGGTAAAATATTTGGCTATATCTAAAATTATTTGTGATTTTGCAGCGTAATTATAGATATATCTAATATGAACTCATCAAGTATTCTTCCAGAAACTATTGAAACGACAAAATGCCCTAAATGTGGTAGTGAATTTGTACATTGTTATTTAGGCATGTTTGTTGATCGATATGTTTGTTTGCATTGTAACTATGAGTGGAGATAATATTATCTTTGGCAGATCATCCTTGCTATTTCATTGAGGGCAAGGAAGCGATAGCGACATCTATTTTGGGTTCCAATAATAACAAGCGTCCTTGCGAGCATGCCTCGAAGAGCGTGCCGCCCGGTTTATAGTACTTTATATGCGGATCCTCGGGTTTTGGAAAACCATCTTTTAGTAGGATAATTAGCGGAAGTTTCTGCTCTCTAATCGTGCGACAGATGATTTGTTCACCTTTTGAGATAGCTGCGCTGAGGGAGACGAAGCCGTTTTGGGCTTTGGTGAGGAGATCGTGCATTAATGCACGATACTCGGAGTCGTGGTTGCCATCGGTGAGACTTCGTGAGCATTGGATGACCTGTTTTTGGGGAGCGTCCAAGAGATCCCTATTTCCCATAGCCCTAAACCATAATGGCCCGTTTGTGGTGGGGATTGTGAGATTTTGCATTAATGCAAAATACGAGGGGTGTTTGCGCATTTCGGCTAAGCGTCGCGGGTTATCATGTATATAGGCGCGGAGCGTTTCCAGACGCTGTTTACTATAAGCAATACGATCATTGTAGTTGGGCTCCCAAAGAGAGGACGAGGCTATCTGTTTGCGCTGCTCTATGGTTAGACTCGCCTTGCCGGGTAAGACCGAAGGGAGGGGCGTTTGATCGTGCATTAATGCACGATGCAGGGATGTGCAGCGCATTTTGTATTGGCGGATGATTTGACCGATTGGTTTGTCAAGATGGGCGGTTACGCGTAATAAACCATGTAAGTGATCAGGCATCAGTTGAAAATCCAGCGTTTTGATTTGCGGAACATGGGAAGGTATAGCGTTCCATTCTTGTGAGATGAGGTTTCCCAGATCAGAGGGGTGAATAGTGGCAGAAGCTATGTCTAAAGTCCCGAAAAGGGGTTTGCGGTTGTTGGTGGTGAGCGTGATCATATAGACGCCCCGGGATTGGTAATCGTGCATTAATGCACGATGCTGAAGAGCGAGATTTCTCTCGCTCTTCCAGTGTCCGTCCGGCGTTTTATAATGTTTGGGAGAAGGCATTTTTTTCATGATCGTGCATTAATGCACGATGCTTTATTCCATGGGTTTGCCGTTCCAGATGATGTTTTTACTACGTTTGATGGTATTTTCCTTCTGCGGGGTCATGATGCAGTTTTGGAAAGTGATGTCCTCTGCATAATCGATGGTCATACCTTCGCGGGTAGCGTACCAGTTGACCCCATCAAATAGGATGTTATGTACGGGCAGACCTTTCATACCCTCCATGAGCAGCGCCTGCTTGGCGTTGACGCTGATGATATTACGGAAGGTGAAATTACTCCACTCGGGGAAGAACTTACTCTTGTCGTCACTATCCGTAGCGCCACGGCCTCCGGCAGCACGGTCAGCATAACCGGATTGGAAGAGGAAAGCTGCTTCGCGGATATCCTTCATGGTGATGTTATAGCAATAGATATCCTCACACCAACCTCCACGACCCGGAGCGGATTTGAAGCGGCAACCGATATCCGTACCATCGAACATACAATCCTTTACGATGATGCGTTGCATACCGCCACTGTACTGTGAACCGATGACGAATCCGCCGTGGGCACGATAGACGGTGTCATTGCAAATCAGGAAATCACGCTGCGGACCTGCATTCACACCTTCCTGGCCCGTACCGCCTTTCATACAGATGCCGTCGTCTCCGCAGTTAACATGACATCCGGCAATCAGCGCCACTTGCACATTACTCGGATCAATCGCATCACCGTTCTGCGCCCACCAGGGACAATCGACGGTGACATTCTCAATGATGAGGTTTTGGATGCGGGTAGTAACCAGATGCAGTTTCGGCGAATTGCTAATGGTTACACCTTCAATCAACACGTTCTTTGAGTCAACGATATTGACCAAAGTGGGACGCATACTCTCTTGCGCCTCTGGGGTGGCTGCAATATTGGGGATACCGAGTTCGGGTTTGAGATTGAAAGGAAACCACATTTGATACCCTTCGTTGCCATCGGGTTTGAGTGTACCGCCCAAAGCAAGCGCCTGTTCCCATACTTCCGGCAAGTTACCGTCCCGCACGATCTTCTTCTCCTTGAGAGGACGCCAGATGAATCCCTGACCATCAATCACACCTTTTCCGGTGATTCCGATGTTCTCGCATTTGGCAGCCCGGATGAGGGCATCGCATTTCTTGCTGCCGTCACGCGGATTATCTTTCTGCACATACAACTCTTTATTCTCGCTGCCAAGGATGGTAGCGCCTTTTTTGAGGTGGAGATCCACGTTGCTCTTGAGGACGATCGGTCCTGTTTTCCACACTCCGCGGGGCACAATGACGTGTCCGCCGCCCATTTTGCTGATCGAGTCGATAGCTGCAGCAAAGGCTTCTGTACAATCCGTTTTGCCGTCCGGCACAGCTCCGAACATCGCGATATTGAGGGCTGTAGCCGGGAACTTGATCTCCTGCACATGCTCGATCTCAATAGGCAGATCGGTGTAATAATGGTCATACTTGCTTTGTGCGCTGAGGCTCAGCGCCGCGCCCATCATCAGGGCGGATAGAAGGATTTTTTTCATTGTATTGTGGTTTTTTTAGTATAAATAGTCAGCATAATATCTATAGTATTTATAGTATTTATAGTCCATGATACAATTATTGTGCCAAAGCGGCTATTTTGAGGGCGGCATTGATGCCGTCGAGTGCAGAGGAAGTGATACCTCCGGCGTAGCCGGCTCCTTCACCGCAGGGGTAGAGACCGGGTGTGGATACCGCTTGGAGGGTATCCGGGTCACGCGGAATACGCACCGCACTGCTGCTGCGACTCTCTACACCAAGGATGACCGCATCGTTGGTAAGGAAGCCCGGGTACTTACGGTCAAAATCCCGGAAACCCTGTTGCAAGCGCTTACCGATATGCGCCGGTAACCACTGGTCTAAGCGGCTGGGAACGATACCGGGCAAATAACTGCAGGCCGGCAGGTCTTTGCTCGGTTTGCTTTCGACAAAATCTTTGAGCCGTTGGGCAGGCGCTTGTGCTTGCGGACCGCCATGCTCAAAGGCCATGCGTTCTAATGCTTCCTGAAATTCCAATCCGCGTAAAGGATCATCGCCCGGGATGTCCTCCGGATTGATCTGCACGACCATACCGCTATTGGCGTAAGGGCTGTTACGATGACTCGCGCTCATCCCGTTCACTACGCAACTGTCTGCACTACTTCCTGCCGGCACAATATGTCCGCCGGGACACATGCAGAAGGAGTACACACCGCGTCCATCCACCTGTGTCACCATCGAATAACTCGCATTCCCGACGAAGTAGATAACTGACTGCTGATTGCTGATGGCTGACGGCTTCAGATGGTACATCAGCTTATTGATCAAACTCTGCGGATGTTCGGCGCGTACGCCCATCGCAAAACCTTTGGTCTCGAGGGAAACACCTTCAGCGGCAAGCATCCGATAGGTGTCGTGCGCCGAGTGCCCTATTGCGAGGATGACAGGTGTATGGTGTACGGTGTATGGTGTAAGGGATTCTATTTTCGTCTCGAAATGGATTTCGCCGCCGTGGGCAAGGATGCATTCCCGCATATTCTTGATGATACCCGGCAGTTTATCGGAACCTATGTGGGCGTGGGCTTCGTAAAGGACCGTATCCGGTGCACCGAAGAAATGGAAGAGTTCCATGACGCGTTGCATGTTACCGCGTTTCTTGGAGCGAGAGAAGAGTTTGCCGTCCGAGAAAGTGCCTGCTCCTCCTTCGCCGAAACAGTAATTGGATTCAGGATTGAGGCCTTCGTTGCGGTTGAGGAGTGCGATATCTTTCTTGCGTTCGCTGACCTCTTTGCCGCGTTCGTAGATGATGGGTTTGATGCCATGCTCGATGAGCGTAAGGGCGGCAAAGAGTCCTGCGGGGCCTGCGCCGATGATGATGGCGGAGCGCTCCGCATTATGCACATCTTGAAAAACAGGCGGTGTGTATAGCGGGATAGGCGCATCTTTGGGAACAGGGTTTCCCCGGTCGTCCGTAAGAATAGTAAGATGCACGCGCAACTCGCGTTGCCGTGCATCTATAGACCGCTTGATAATGCGCCACTGTTGTTCAGCGGCGTGCGCCTCTTTGGGAGAGAGTATGTATTGCTTACTTTCCAATCTTATTGAGTACGGCTTCGAGGCCGAGTTCTTTCACTTTCTCGCCGATCTTAGCTTCCAACTCTTCGCATAGATCCGGGTTGTCAGCCAGTACTTCTTTCACTTTGTCGCGACCCTGACCGAGTTTGGTATCGCCGTAGGAGAAGAAGGAACCGGATTTCTTGATGACCTCGGTAGCTACCGCGAAATCGAGAATCTCACCGATGCGGGAGATACCTTCGTTGAACATGAGGTCGAACTCTGCTTTCTTGAACGGAGGAGCTACTTTGTTCTTCACCACTTTGACGCGTACCTGGTTACCCTTGATTGCCTCGCCTTCTTTGATCTGACCCGTACGACGGATATCCAGACGCACCGAAGCGTAGAACTTAAGCGCATTACCACCGGTGGTCGTCTCGGGGTTACCGAACATAACGCCGATCTTCTCGCGGAGCTGGTTGATGAAGATGACGGTTGTACCGGTCTTATTGACCGATGCGGTCATCTTACGCAGCGCTTGGCTCATCAGGCGTGCTTGGAGACCCACTTTGTTATCTCCCATCTCGCCGGCGATTTCGGCTTTCGGTGTGAGAGCCGCTACGGAGTCGATGACGATGAGGTCCACGGCTGCCGAACGAATCAGTTCGTCCGCGATATCCAGTGCCTGCTCTCCGCTGTCAGGTTGGGCAATCAGCAACTCGGCAATGTTCACACCCAGTTTCTCGGCATAGAAACGGTCAAACGCATGCTCGGCATCGATGATGGCAGCGATACCGCCTGCTTTCTGCACCTCTGCCATGGCGTGAATAGCGAGCGTAGTCTTACCGGACGACTCCGGACCATAGATCTCGATGATACGTCCTTTCGGGTAACCGCCTACGCCGAGGGCGTAGTTCAGACCCAGACTACCGGTCGGGATAACGGGTACATTCTCGATATTCTCGTCGCCTAATTTCATGATGGCGCCTTTACCGTATTCTTTGTCAATCTTCGCCATAGCGGCTTGCAGCGCTTTCAGTTTGTCTGCATTGGGGGCTTGTTTCTCTGCCATAATCGTGTAAATTTTAATTGCGCTGCAAAGGTACAAAAAAAATAGCACATATACAAATATGTGCTCACTTTTTTTCAAAAAATCTGCAATATGTAGTCAATCCGCATTGTTCACACTTTGGCTTTCGTGCCTGACAGACATAGCGTCCATGGAGCAAAAGCCAGTGATGGGCTTTGGGAATAACGGTCTCAGGGATGTATTGGACCAATGCTTTTTCGGTCTGTAGCGGGTTCTTGCTGTTGGTCGTCAGACCAAGTCGTTCGCTTACGCGGAAGATATGGGTATCGACCGCCATGGTAGGTTGATTCCAAATAACGGCACACACCACATTCGCGGTCTTACGACCGACTCCCTGTAGCGTCTGGAGGTCATCGATATTGTCCGGTACAATGCCGTTATAGGCTTCTACGAGACGTTGCGCCATGGCTACCAAGTGTTCCGCTTTGGATCGCGGATAACTGACCGACTTGATGTATTCGAAGATTTCGTCTGAGGTGGCTGCGGCTAAGGATTCCGGCGTAGGGTAGGCGGCAAAAAGGGCAGGGGTAACCATGTTCACTCGCTTGTCCGTACATTGCGCAGAAAGCATTACCGCCACAAGGCATTGGAAGGGAGAGGCGAATACCAATTCGCTTTCCGCAACCGGCATGTTGGCTTCAAACCAAGCGAGGATATTTTCAAACCGTTGCTTGGTCGTCATGATAGGTGCGGCTTAAGAAAGTGAGTACTTGGGTCGCTTGCGTCTGCACGGAAGTGGTCTCCGGACTAATCTCGCGTTTCTGCAGTTTGAGCAGCATGATCTGATAGAGCAGCACGAGGCATGCTTCGATGTCGCTCATCGTCGGTCGGTCGGTCTTGGCTTTGAGGAGGTTAAGCGAAGGTTGGAGACGAATGATCGCAGCGCGGTACATAGCATCTTCATTGAGGATCTGCGCATGCAGGTCTTCGAGTTCGCTCAGCGCATTATTGGCTAATGCCAAATGACCGCCTTCCAGGAGTCCTTCGCGATGCATCATCTCGTTGAGTTCATGCAGTTCAGGTGTGGCTTCTGCGTTCTGCGGAAATGCGCGCAGGTAGTCCTCCATCTGCCATAGATAGAGAATGTATTCCGCTATGTTGTCTTTCTTGGATTTCATCATTTCATCATTCCATCATTTCATCATTCCAATCGTCGATCTCGTCTAAATAGTTATCAGACATGAAAATTTCGATATCCCGTCGGTCTTTCTTGGTTGGACGACCCATACCGCGGTCTCGACCGCCATTACCGGCCATACGCGCCAGTTCAAGCAATTCGAGTTGTTGCGGCGAGGTGCAATCTTGGATATAGTCAGGCACGAGTTTAGCACCCAAGCGATTTTCCGTCAGTTGCAGCACGCGATAGGTATAGGTGATCGGTCCTTTGCGGACATTGAACGTATCGCCGATCTTGAAAGTACGGCTGGGTTTGAGTTGCACGCCGCCCATAGAGATTCGCCCGTTCTTGCAGGCATCGGCAGCAATCGAGCGGGTCTTGTAGATCCGCATCGCCCACAAATATTTATCGACTCTTACTTCCATCATTCCATCATTAAGCGAAGCGGCTCATTTCATCATTTATTATTGTATTGGTTCATCGTGCGGTCGATACCTTGGAGACAGAAGGAGGGGATGATCTCGCTCGTTATTTTTAGCCGCTCATCGATCGTTTTCTTCTCCTCATCGGTCCATTCGCCGAGCACAAAATTGATCTGTGTGCCACGCGTGTACTCGTTTCCTATGCCGAATCGCACGCGTGCGTAGTTCTCAGTGCCCAAGACCGATTGGATGTTACCCAGCCCGTTGTGCCCGCCGTTCGAACCTTGCTTGCGGATACGGATCGTACCGAAGGGCAGGTTGAGATCATCGACGAGCACGAGCATGTTCTCCACAGGAATCTTCTCCTGCGCGAGCCAATAGCGGACGGCATTACCGCTGAGGTTCATATAGGTGGAGGGTTTGAGGAGGATGAGTTCGGCATTCTTCACGCGACAGCGACTGATGAAGCCGTAGCGCTTGTCTTCCCACTTGACATCTTTGGACGCCGCAAAGGCATCGATCATCATAAAACCGATGTTATGCCGCGTACCGGCGTACTCGTCGCCGATATTGCCTAAACCAACTATTAGATATTTCATATCTAATTGTTTAATGTTGAATGTTTAATGTTTAAAGAATGAGCGGAGCATCTATGACACTCCGCTCCTCTTTCATTCATTAATTCGTTAATTCCTTAACTCCTTAATTAAGCTTGTTTGCTCTGGCGTGTTGCCTTTACCTCAGCGACGCAAGCGTCAGCGGGGTTAACGAAGCACAAGCCTTCTACCTTCACATCAGCAACAGCGATCTTCTTAGCCAAACCAAGGTTGGTAACATCGATGTTGATACGATCGGGGAATGCGGTGTAGATACCTTTTGCTTTGAGTTTGCGCATGTTCTGAACCAACTTACCACCGGCTTTAACACCTTCA
>Ga0247611_10005355_pt1 | contig 17077 bp, 11 predicted proteins | sample 177DNAGHGhighgp2_FD_192422 | JGI IMG/M metagenome (GOLD analysis project Ga0247611, IMG submission 192422) | Sheep rumen microbial communities from Palmerston North, Manawatu-Wanganui, New Zealand - 1770 DNA GHGhigh gp2 | ecosystem: Host-associated > Mammals > Digestive system > Stomach > Rumen... | reverse complement strand
GAGCGGACAGGATCCCGTATATATCGGACGTATCCGTGAGGACCTGACCAACCCCTGCGGCCTCAACTTCTGGTGCGTAAGCGACCAGATCCGCAAAGGCGCCGCCCTCAATGCCGTGCAAATAGCCGAGTGGCTTTTGCAAAATGAGAAAATAGGCAAATGAGGAAATGACAAAATGGGCTAACGACTAATGACCAACGACCAACGACAAATCGAGATCATGGCGCCGGTAGGGTGCTGGGAGAGCTTGGCAGCGGCCATCGAGGCCGGTGCTACCAGCGTTTATTTCGGCATCGAGCACCTCAACATGCGTGCGCGCAGTTCGGCTAACTTCACGACGCAGGACCTCCATACCATCGTCAGTCGTTGCCGTGAGGCGGGCGTGAAGACCTACCTGACGCTCAACACCGTCATGTATCCCGAGGACCTGCCGCTCATGCGCGAGATAGTGGACCATGCCCGCGAGGCGGGACTGAGTGCTATCATCGCCAGCGACATCGCCGTGATGCAGTATGCCCGCGAGGTGGGCGTAGAGGTGCACCTTTCTACCCAACTCAATATCGCCAACACCGAGGCGCTGCGGTTCTACGCGCAGTTTGCCGACGTGGTGGTGCTGGCGCGTGAACTCAATATGGACCAGGTGGCATCCATCTACCGTGACATCCAAGAGCAGCATATCTGCGGCCCCAAGGGCGAACTGCTGCGCATCGAGATGTTCTGCCACGGCGCCCTATGCATGGCCGTGAGCGGTAAGTGCTACCTGAGCCTCAACAACTTCGGTCAGTCGGCTAACCGTGGTGCCTGCGTGCAGGTGTGTCGCCGCGCCTATACGGTGCGCGATAAGTCGTCGGACCTGGAGCTGGACATCGACAACCAGTATATCATGTCGCCCCGCGACCTGAAGACCATCGGTTTTCTCAACCGTATGCTGGATGCCGGCGTACGCGTACTCAAGATCGAGGGACGTGCCCGCGGACCTGAGTATGTAAGTACCGTGGTCAGCTGCTACCGCGAGGCCGTCGAGGCCTGGCAGCAGGGGCTGTACGCGCAGGACGAGGTGATAGAACCCATGATCGCCCGCTGGGACGAACGTCTCAGCCGCGTATTCAACCGCGGCTTCTGGGACGGCTACTACCAGGGGCAACGCCTGGGCGAGTGGACCCGCCACTATGGCAGTATGGCTACGCGCAAGAAAGTGTTCGTTGGCAAGTGTACCAATTTCTACAAGCAGCTGAGCGTAGCCGAGTTCTACGTAGAGGCGGTGCCCGAATTGGACGCCACGGCCGAACTGCTCGTCACGGGCGAGACCACCGGTGCGTACGAACTGACCGCTGCGGGTATGCGCGATGCCGACGGACATCCCGCCGAGCGCATCCCCCAAGGCCAATTTTTCTCGCTCAAGACCGACCGCCTGATACATCGTGGCGACAAGTTATACCAATTAAAAGCTGAAAGCTGACGGCTGAATGCTGACAGCCCCAAAACTGATGAGCACCTCCATACCACTCATATCATCGCCTGTATCCGAGCCGTGGACGGCTTGGGTGCTGCTGTTGCTGCTCGTGCTGGCCGCGTTGGCCAACGTGGCGCAACCGGGTGTGGTGCTCAATAGCTTCACGACCATTGTCGCCAAACCGGAACGGCAGTACACCGAGTCGCAGCGCACCGTGCTGGGCCAGATATGTCTGCATCTCTTCCAACTTGGCACCCTGGCCATGGCTTGCTACCTGCTCTGCTTCCACGACGGAGCGTTCTCTATCGCCCGCTATGGTGTCATCCTGGTGCTGATAGCCCTGCTATACGGCATCAAGGTACTCATGATGCTGCTGGTGAACTACACCTTCCAGATCCGCAAACGTTGCGCCTCGATAGGTGAGCACTACGAGCACCTGATATGCGTCTTCTGCTGCGCCCTCTATCCCCTCATGCTCGGCATGTTCTACTATGGCAACACCCGCGTGCTGCAGACGCTCGTCACGCTCGTGACCGCTGCGTTTCTGGCGCTCATCGTCTTTAAGTACTGCCGCGCCTTTCTACAGCGTCCGTCGTCGCTGCTCTATATATTGTTATCCGTGATGACCATGGATGTGCTACCCCTACTGGGCGCATACTATGGTACCAACTATATACTTAGTCAAAGTTTTGTGCAATTATGATAAAAAAGATTCTCATTTCGCAACCCAAGCCCCAGACCGAACGTAACCCCTATGCCGATATGGCGGCCAAGTATGGGGTGGAGTTTGACTTCTGTCAACTGATCCATATCGAGGGACTGACCGCTCGCGAATTTCGTATGCAACACATCAACCCGCTCGACTATACGGCCGTCATCCTCAATTCGCGCCTGGGTATCGAGCACTATTTCCGTCTCTGCGAAGAGATGCGACTCAACGTGCCCGATTCGATGCACTACTACTGCATCTCTGAGACCGTAGGCAACTACCTGCAGAAATATATCCAGTACCGCAAGCGTAAGGTGTTCTTCTCCGAGCATAACCGTTTCGAGGACCTGCTGCCGGCTATGTTCCGTCGTCCGCAGGAGAAATACCTCATGGTGCTGAGCGACATCCATACCGACGACCAGATCAACATGTTTGCCGAGCATAATATCACCGTCCAGCCGGCTATCATGTACCGCACCGTGTCCAGCAAGTGGGAAGAGCAAAAACCCTTTGACTACGATATGATCGCGCTGTTCACCCCCTCGGGCGTGAAGTCGATCCAGGAGAATTTCCCCAACTGGCAGCAGGGCAAGACCCTGATCGCCGCCTTTGGTGCCGGTACCGTACAGACGCTGGAGGAAGCCGGCTTCCGCGTAGATATCCGCGTGCCCAACGAGAAGCACCAGTCGATCATATCGGCTATCAACGACTATCTGGAGCACCAGACCGAAGAGTAAACCCGGAAAAGTGGCCTATACGCTCTCTAAATCCGATCGTCTGTGCGGCCAGTTGCGCATCCAGCAACTCTACCGCGAGGGCAAGCATTTCGTGTGCTGGCCGCTGCGCGTGACCTATATGCCGGCTGAGGATCAGACCCAGGTACTCGTATGGGCGCCCAAGTCGATCTTCCGGCATGCCGTGGATCGCAACCATATGCGGCGCCGTATGCGGGAGGCCTACCGGCTCAACCGCCACCTGCTGGACGAGCAACCGGACCGCCACTACCTGATCGGCTTCAACTATATCGACCGCGAGAAGCAACCCTACGTGGTCATCGAGAAAGCCATGCGCAAAGCGCTACGGAAGTTGATTAGTTTATAGGTTGATGAGTGTAAAAGTGATCATACGAAAGCTGTTTTTGCTGCCGGTGTATTTTTACCGCGCATGCATCTCGCCCCTCACGCCCCCGTCGTGCCGGTTCACACCTACGTGCAGCCAGTATATGGTGGAGGCCGTGATGAAGTACGGCATAATCAAGGGCGGCTGGATGGGCGTCAAGCGCATCCTCCGCTGCAACCCCTGGGGCGGCTCCGGCTACGATCCCGTACCTTAAAGTGACTACGTCACGTTAATTAGTTAAGAAGGTCCTTCGGACGTTAATCAGTTAAGATGGTTCTACGAACGTTATTTCGATTAACGTGACAAGGTCACCATTATTACTCTTTAACGTTTTACAAAGTAAAAACCATTATAACGTTTTTCGAAGAAAAACCGATATGAGAATTGATATCATCACATGTTGTCCCGAATTGCTGGAGTCGCCGCTCAACCACTCCATCATTCAGCGTGCCAAGGACCGTGGGCTGTGCGAGATATACGTGCATAACCTGCGCGACTGGACCCTGGACAAGCACCGCAAAGTAGATGACTATGCCTTCGGTTTCGGTGCGGGTATGGTGCTGCAGATCGAACCCATCGACCGGCTCATCACCCACCTCACCTCCGAGCGCCACTACGACGAGATCATCTTCACCGCCCCCGATGGCGAGCGCTTCGACCAGCGGGCGGCCAACAGCCTCTCGCTCTGTGAGAACATAATCATCCTCTGCGGCCACTATAAGGGCGTAGATCAGCGCGTGCGTGACCACCTGATCACCAAGGAATACTCTATCGGCGACTTCGTGCTCACCGGAGGCGAGATGCCCGCGGCCATGATGACCGACGCTATCGTACGTCTGCTGCCCGGTGCGCTGGGCGACGTAGAGAGTGCGCTGAACGACTCGTTCCAGGACGGCCTGCTGGAGCCCGGCGTCTATACCCGTCCGGCCGAGTACAAAGGCTGGCGCGTACCCGATATCCTGCTCTCCGGCCACCAGGCTAAGATCGAAGAGTGGCTCTACGACGAGGCATTACGTCATACCCAGGAACGCCGACCTGACTTATTAGAAGAGAAATAACACGAAAAAATTACTAATACTATGCTAAACCACTATCTTTCCCTCTCGCCCGAAGTGGCGGATGCACTGCGCGACGGACGTCCCGTCGTAGCACTCGAGTCAACCATCATCAGTCACGGCATGCCTTATCCCCAGAACGTGGAGACGGCCCTGCGCGTGGAGCAAACCATCCGCGACCACGGTGCCGTACCGGCTACGATCGCCATTATCGGCGGTCGCCTGAAGGCCGGCTGTACACCCGAGGAGATAGAGCACCTCGGTAAGAAAGGCGCGGAGGTCACCAAGGCTTCGCGTCGCGACCTGCCCGTGCTGGTAGCACGCGGCATGGACGGTGCTACTACGGTCACCACCACCATGATCATCGCCGCCATGGCCGGCATACGTGTGTTTGCTACGGGCGGTATAGGCGGTGTGCATCGTGGTGCACAGCATAGTTTCGATATCTCGGCTGACCTCGAGGAACTGGCCAAGACGCCCGTGATGGTCATTTGCGCCGGTGCTAAGTCGATCCTGGACCTGGGTCTGACGCTCGAGTACCTGGAGACCAAGGGTGTACCCGTGATTGGTTACGGCACCGACGAACTGCCCGCTTTCTATACGCGTCATAGCGGTTTCGGCGTGGACTATCGGATGGATACGCCCGAAGAACTGGCGCATGCCTTCCATGCCAAACTGGCCATGGGTCTGCAGGGCGGTATGCTCGTGACCAATCCTATCCCCGAGGAGTACTCCATGCCGGCCGACATCATCAATTTCGCCATCGAACATGCCCTGCAGGAAGCCGAAGAAAAAGGCGTACACGGTAAAGAGTGCACGCCATTTCTGCTGGCCAGAGTAAAAGATCTGACGGGCGGTGATAGCCTGGCCGCTAATATCGAGCTGGTGCTCAACAATGCCCGTCTGGCTGCTCGCGTAGCTGCGGCGATGTGCGATTAACGCACACGCTCGCAGTAGCTACCGTCGCGGGTATCGATACGAATCGTCTCACCCTCGTTGATGAACAGCGGTACACGCACCTCTGCACCGGTCTCCACCGTGGCAGGCTTCAGCGTGTTGGTAGCCGTGTCGCCCTTCAGGCCCGGCTCGGTGTAGGTCACCTTCAGCTCTACCTTGGTAGGCAGCTCGGCAAACAGCACCGTATCCGTCGAAGCGTCTGATACTACATCTACTACCATACCCTCCTTCAGAAAGTCTACACCCGTGATCAGGTCGTGAGCGATAGGCACTTGCTCGAAGGTCTCGTTGTTCATGAAGATATAGTCCTCACCCTCCTGATAGAGGTACTGATACGGACGACGCTCTACGCGTACATCCTCCAGTTTCTCACCGATATTGAAGCGGCGCTCCAATACGCGACCATCGACAACATCCTTAAACTTAACACGCATGATCGTGTTACCCTTACCGGGCTTCACGTGCAGAAATTCAATAACGAAATACAAACGGCCGTCCATACGAATGCATACGCCGTTCTTGATGTCTTGACTGTTAATCATAAATTGATTTACTATTTAATCAGTTTCTATTTAGTCGTTTATCTCAGAAAATCGCTGCAAAGGTACGACAAAAATTTGGAATATGCAAGAATTTGGCCGAAAAAATATCGTCTATGCTCGCATAATTGTGTGAAAAACAACCAAAATGGGAAAAAAATGCACTTCCCAGTAACTTTTTTGCTCAAAAACTTGCTCAATTCAAAAAATAACAGTACCTTTGCGGCGGTTTTGAAATTTTGTAATTTACAAAAATGTAAAAAGTAAAAAATATATGAAGTTCTACGGCAGGAATCAAGAGATTGAGCGGTTGTTACAATTGGACCGTCAATCGGAGCAAACAGCAGTATTCACGCTGCTTATCGGTCGCAGGCGTACCGGTAAAACGACGCTGGTCAAACAAGCTTTTGCTGATAAGCAGATGCTCTATTTCTTTGTGTCTCAGAAATCGGAACAGTTGCTTTGTCAGGAGTTGCAGCAAACGGTGGAAGCCGTTTTAGGGTTGCACTTGTACGGACGTGCAAACAAGTTTGCGGATATATTGCGTGAGTTGATGATCTACAGCGAACAAAATCATGTAACATTTATGGTGGATGAGTTCCAACGTTTGTACGACATCAATCCTGCCATCTTGTCCGAGATACAAGACGTATGGGACAGCCACAAGAACCAAGCGCACATGCACTTGATCGCGTGCGGTTCAGTCTATTCGATGATGCTGAAGATTTTCCGCGACAAGAAACAACCTTTGTTCGGTAGAGCGACAGCAGAGATCCGGTTGCAACCTTTCTCCACGGCTTTACTCAAGCAGATTTTGTCGGATTATAATCCCGATTATACATCAGATGACTTGCTGGCACTATATACCATTAGCGGCGGTGTAGCAAAATACGTGGAGTTACTCATGGACGCGCACGCTATAAGTAAGGAGATGATGATTGATGCAGTGTGCCAAAACGGTTCAGTGTTCCTTAACGAGGGTACGGAACTGCTGGTTGGTGAATTCGGCAAACGCTATCAGGTGTATTTCAGTATTATGCAACTGATTGCCAACAGCATGACCACACAATCACAAATAGACAGCGTCATTGGTGGTAATAACGGACGGTACTTGGCTACGTTGGAAGAGGAATATAACCTCATTCAAAAGGTGCGACCGATGTTTGCCAAACCTAACTCGCAAGGTATCAAGTTCGCGTTATACGATAATTTCCTGACGTTCTGGTTCCGCTTCATCGAATCCAACCGTTCGATTGTCGAGATGGGCAAGTCGGATTTGCTCAAAGAAATGATTGATAAAGGCTACGACCAGTTCAGCGGTTTGATGTTAGAGCGTTATTTCCGGCAGTTATACGCAGAGAAAGAGCGTGTGACGGAAGTAGGACATTGGTGGGACAAGAGCGGAGAGAACGAGATAGACTTAATTGCTATTGAGAAATTGGACAAACGTGTGACGATCGGCGAAGTGAAACGCAATGAGAAGAAAATCAGTATGCAGACATTGGAAGAAAAGTTTGTAAACATCCGTTCTCATTTCCGCGGCTATCAGATACAGTTTATTGCATTGAGTTTAGGCGATATGTAACTTATATACTCAGCACATACTTCCTTAACCAGGCATCGATGTCGTCGATATCGGGGTTGACGTGTTTGCGGACGATTTGGCGGCGATGATAGATGGTTTGTTTCTGGACGTTCAGTACGATAGACATATCGTTATCCGAGGCACCGATGATAGACAGAATGGCAAACTGCATATCCGATTCGGTCAGTTCGGGATACTCCGCGCGCAAACGACTGATCGCGCCATCCAGCGCTTTGTCGATCGAAGCAATCAGTTCGTCCAGGCTCTCTTTGCTCATCGTCAGTTGCTCATCGCGGTAGGTCTGCAGCCATTTCGGGAACTCTACCTCGTTGCCACGCATTCGCTGCATCTCTATCTCGCGGGTTAGATTCACTTTTTGTTGAAGCCGTTCCAAGGCCAGTTGTAACTGTTGTACGTATTTATCGCGCAATGCTTCTAACTGTCTGGCTTGTTCGCGACGACGCTGTTGCCAATAGCGCCAGATGACGACAAATAGTATGATCAGTACTGCCAGCAGCAAAATCAGGACAACAGAGATAGTTCGTTGCCACTGTCGTTCGCGTTGTGCCTCCGCAGCCAACTGTTGTTCACGCGCTACATCGTAGTGCAAGGAGAGCGCATATGTTCGCGCCCCTGCATCGCGCTGGAGTTCTTCGATCTTGCGGTCATATAGATCCAAGAGCACGCTATAGGCACTATCTGCTTGTCCGCGTTGACGAAGAATCTTGCTATTCAGATATGCGTAGCTCTGTTCAAACCAATAGGTATAGGCCGAATCGGTAGGTTGCAAGCGAGCCAAATAATAGGCAGCCGAGTCGGTAGCGCTTTGCGCCAACAGCAGTTCGACGATTTCCGAATAGCGTGTCGCAACCTTGTAGTCTTCGGCCAACTGTTTGCATACATTCAGTCTATGCACCACACTATCCGGGAAACATAGTTGGTAACGGTAGGCATCAATGTCCAGTAAGAGCAACGTATTATTGGCCTTTGCGGCAAATATGTCAGCTTGCGCAAAATACCAAAGTACACTGTCTTGTTCTCCCCCGGTGATGGCTATCGTACGCGCTATGTCGCGATAGGCACATGCCAGATAGACCGCGTTACTGTCCGGATTCAACATTGGTATCGCTTTGCGGTAATACGCCTGCGCAATGTCATAAAGCATCTCACTCTCCGAAGTGTTGCCCAAGTGGAACCATGTCAACCCTAATAACTCATCCCGTCGTGCCAACTGCTGATGGTTGACGGCTGACGGCTGAATACTCTCCAAGATCTCTTCTGCTTGTTTCAGATATGCGGTCGAACTTTCGTACTGACTACTACTATTGGAAGAGGTTCCTTGAAGGTACAATTCTTCCGCTTCTTGAAGCCGATTTTGGGCGTTTTGAGACTCAAAATTGCAACTCTGAACACAAAAAATCAAGCCCAAAAGCGGCAAAAAATCCCATCGTACAACTTTATTTTTCATACAAAATTATAATTTACTTATTTACAATAACTTATAAAATGCTATATACGCCCCTCGTACAACTGCAAAATTTGCACATGTCAAAAAAAAGCAGTACCTTTGCACCGAATTTCTAATCTCGGATTAGGGATCCTCGAACGATTGTTTCAAAATGTATTTTGGAGCGCAAAATTAGTAAATCTTTTTAACATATGCAAATTATGGAAAAGAAAAATCAAATTTGTCTGCTTTTTGTAGCCTTTTTACTACTAAAAGGAATGTGCATGTACGCACAAGACAATTTATCCGATCGTTATGCATGGCGGCTGGACAGTGTGGTGTATACCTATCCAACCTATACGCTGGAAGATGACCCGGAGGAGGTGCGTCCGGACCATTACACGGCTTACAGGTACACGGACGACACGCTTGAAGTTATCAGCGTGGAGCGCGACACATGGCATGACACGACATATATGTTGATGCCGACCAAGACCTTGTACACCAAAGTGGACAGTGGCTTGTACCTGAAAGAGTCCATGCGTGCAAAACGCGGATATTATGAGACATTTGACTCGCTTCAGTATGTTGAATACCGTAATCCGACACAGAAAGAGTTGTATTTTCAGAACGACTACCGTAACGTCTATGACGAGGAAGGAAGGCTTATTCGTCAGATTCGCAATTATGACTACATCACGTTCCGTCTCAACACCGTCTATGACGAGCAGACAGGAATGATGACCGGCATGGAATGGACACCATACAACCGCACCGTTCGTACAGAGAATGATTCTGTTTCGGTTGATTATACCTATAAATATAACGCGTCTGCACGCAAGTGGGAAACGAACTCCGAAAGCGTTGTGCGCAATTATTACCGCAATCATATTCTAGATATGTCTATCCGTGAATCTAACTACACCTATCATGAGAACGGCGAAATAGCTTCTCTCCATGTGGACATCTCTGAATATAACCCAATGGGAATTGATACACTTTGGATAAAAGCCGAAATCAAACGGAATACAGAAGGCAAAAACACCTATGGACGGGAAACGGTAACTACGCGTAAAGATCCTGTTGCACGCACTCGGGAGACCTCTTATACCTATGATGAGCAGGGAAATCTCGTATCCACCGATAATATCGAGCGACGGATTGACCGTACTACGAATCTCTGTATCAGCGAGATTCATTCCGAGCGGTCGGGCAAGGTATGTCTTTCCAAGCAAGAGCGGGAATGGATAATCCGCACCCGTCCTATGATGAGTATAGGTGGGGAAACTACCTTGCTGACGCTGGAGAACAATTACACCAACGACAGTCTGAAACGACACCATTGTATTCGCTACGATGAGAATTACAACATCGCATTGGAGGTGGATTCGTTCATTAACTCCCAAGGCATGTGGTGCTACAATCGCAAAGAATATACCAACGGCGAAGAGATTTACAGTCGTTCCGACCGTGAAGATCCTGCCTATGGAGGATGGACTACATTCGAAGAGAAGGATCATCGTTCTCCCGAATATAATTTAGACATATTAATTAACATACAAGGCTGGAGTGTGAACGGCGGAGGCTACCATTACGATACGATTCGCACAACACAACGCTACTACTCCAATCATTTCGACATGTCGTATAAGCGGGAAAAACTGAATACCGCCAACTTCACGTGGAATTTGTTAAACTACAGCCGCGAGGAAACCACATTTAATTCCGACGGAACTCCTGTTTCCACCATTGAATACGGTACGAAAGATCCGGAAGGACAAAACTGGTATGAAAACTACCTTTATACCTTCACCTACGATGAGACCATCGGTATGTATCAACGCATTAAGACAGCCCAAATGGTAGATAATGGAGACGGCACCAGGTCCTGGCAAAATCTGGACAAACCGATACCTGACTGGTATTATCGTATAGGTATTGGCAAATCAGGCATGGTCAACGAAAACTATTATTACATACAAGAAGATATTGAGGGGCATCAACAACACATGTATTTCTATCAATATGTGGACTCTACCGCCACATGGGAACTGACATATCGGAAAGATGTTACTTACTTCCCCGAGCCTGATTGTAAGAAAGAAGCATCGAGATATTTTTGGAGAAAGGAAAACTCAAGTATGGTTGTTCCCGGAAACCGGACAGAGGGGCTGGAACTCTTCACCGACACCTTCGACATCTTCGATGAATTCGGCACTTTTACAGAGCAGCACGCCTATCATTGGGAAGATTATTCAACAACACTTATTTGTGACAAGATCATCCGCAACCAGCCCACCTACGACGTCCTCGGCCGTTTGACGCAGCGCATCGAGTGGTATACATGGCGCAATACAGGCAATATCCCGTATTGGAAATACCGTTACTTCTATCGTCCGGACGACGGTACGCAGTATGATTGCGTTGCTGTTTCGCAATACGGCGGCTCATCTAATGGGTGGACTGATTTCCAATTGACGAATGACGGTCTCGGAGGTGTCTCTTATGATGAACAGGGACGCCCTGTCGAGCAGATTTACTACCGTCTGGATAACACTGCAACCGCATTGGTGCCGAAGACCAAGCAGATCATGCATTATGAAGGTGATGAAGCCGACTGGTATTTCCGCGAGACCTACAACTGGTCGGATACAAACAACGCATGGGAATTCGCGAATTCTTCCTATCGCGGCGCGGCTACTTTACCGGTTATTTCTCTCGATGAATCCGGCAATATAGTACACTACGAGTTGCGCAACGAGGCCTACAATCTGACGTACGGAGCATCCTTGGAAGCGGAACCTGTGCTCTCCCCCGCATCGTTCGGTATTCAGGAAGCGAACCAGTTCCTCCACACCGACTGGCTCAATCCGGATGCCATGAAAGCGCGTATCCTGACTGCACACCACGTGTCGGAAAACAAATACGGCATTTTGGATCCTGTGAATGCGCAGTATATGGCACACTACTATTACACGCAGTTAGGTGCAGAAGTCGATTCTGTCAAGACGCCGACAGAAGAGAACCTGGAGATTGAACCCGAAGAGAACACCGCTACTTTCACATGGCCGGCTGTCAGCGGAGGTGCTTCCTACACGCTCATTATCTGGGCGGACGAAGCGCAGACAGAGAAAGTTTGTACTCTCCACTTGGCTGCTGACGGAACGCTGATCTCCATTGACTTCTCCAAAGCGCCTCGCCGTGCACCTGCCGCCTTGTGGAGCGCGCCGGTATTGAGTACCACAATAGAAAACCTGTTGCCCGGTACGCAGTATTGGTACACCCTCGAAGCATATGACGATGTGCTGCTGCTCATAGATACCGCGAATGGCACATTCTTCACCAGAGCAAACACCGAAGGCATCGATTTCATCGAGGAGAACGACACAAATACTCCTGTCAAATACCTCCGCAACGGACAAATTATCATCCGTCGTGGTGACGCAGAATACAGTATTCAAGGAAACCAACTGAAATAATATACGATCATGAAAACGAAAAATGTTTTTTGTCTGCTTTTTGTAGCAATTATGTTATTAAAAGGAATGTGTGCCTACGCGCAAAGGGTTTTTATTGACAGCGTTTATTATACGCTGGACAACACAGCCATGACAGCACAAATAGCGGTACAGAGTAACAACACCGCTGTTGGTGACATCGTTATTAATGACACAGTGACGTACGAAGGCGCGAATTACGCGGTTACGAGTATGGCAGACGATGCTTTTGCCAATTGCAATCAACTGACATCTATCGTATTGCCTGAAACCCTGCGTAATTTAGGTAAAAATGCTTTTCTGAGCTGCACGAGGCTTACCTCCTGTATCATTCCGGACAGTACGATCACGGAGATTCCGTTTGAGGCGTTCTTGAAAGCAGGACTCATTGAGTTCCGCGTGCCGGAAGGCGTGACATATATCGAGCAGCGTTCGTTTGAACAGATGCCCAACTTGCTGCGCGTACACCTTGCTAATTCGGTGAAGTCGCTGACATCGTGGTCTTTCTACAACCTGCCCGCACTTCAAGATCCCATTTACAACGACAGTCTGTTTGTGCTGATGCCGGATAATTACCAAGGTGCCTACACAATACCATCAAGCATCAAAGTGATTTGCAACAGCGCTTTCTACGGCTGTACAAAGGTCACGAGCCTTACTATACCTGAGGGTGTGGAACGGATAGAGAGTTTGTCGCTTTTCTTTAGTTTGAACAGTATGGTAAAGACACTACATATTCCATCGACGGTAAACTATATCGGTCCGAATGCCATATGCAGCGGAAGACTGGAGACGGTGACGGTAGCGGCTGACAATCAGCACTATACGACTTGGAACGGGTTAGTCTGCACCAAAGATATGAAGACGCTGGTTTATTGTCCTGACCGCAAATATGTGAACACCACATTGCCCGAATCCATCGAACATATTGCCCCCTTCGCATTCTACGTAGCGAGCAATCTGTATAAGTTAGAGATGCCAAACGTGAAGACTATCGGTGAATATGCTTTTGTGCAAAACAGTCTGGAAAGCCTTACCTTGCCGGCATGCCTGGAAGAAATCGGAGATGAGGCTTTCTCCGAATCGTTCGATCTGACCAGCGTGACCATCCCTGCGTCGGTGACAAACATCGGTGAAGAAGTGTTCAGTTATTCACGCAAGCTGAGCAAGGCGGTGATCAACAATGCCATCATCGGAAAGGGCCAGTTCTACAAAGCGACGGGGTTAGAGACCATTGAAATAGGCACGAACCTGCGTGAGATACGCGCGTATGCTTTTCAGCAATGCCAACAACTCTGGTACGTCCGCATGCCGGAAGCCAATGATTATTTCCGTACGATAGACGGTGTACTTTTCTCTGCCGACACAACGGCTTTGGCCCTTTATCCGCCCAAGCATGACGGAAAAATTATTGAACTGCCGGAGCAGACCACCACGTTGCGTTCCGGTTCGCTGAGAGGCATTGACAAGGACAAGTTGGTGCTTTCGAGGCAAACAACATTGCTGGAAAATGAAGTGTTCGGCGGTTATTTCTGGGGCAATGATGTGACACCTGTTCTTGACACGATCGTAGCGCCGATGATGTCGATTCCTGCGACGCAGGGCAATCCTTTCAATCTGCTCAATCAAGCTCAAACAGTCCTTTTAGTGCCATGTGACTCGCTCGCGGATATTTACCGTGCCAATAGCATCTGGAACGGCTTTAACATCCAAGTGGACAGTACACTTCTGGAGCTGCCGGAAAAAGAGCCGGAGGTAGAGACGCAACCCGACGACCACAGCGTGCAGTTTACATGGCCGGCCGTGGAAGGAGCCAGTTACTATACGCTCATCATCTGGGCGAACGAGGAGCGCACGGAGAAGATTTGTACGCTGACATTCAACTCCATGGGACAACTCATCGAAATCGACTTCTCCAGACATGCCCCTGCACGTAGGGCGATGAATACCGCCGATACCTTCTCGTTCCGTTACAACGGTTTGGATGAGAATACCGACTATTGGTTCACAATAACAGCCTCGGATGAAAACGACACCGAACTCTTCAATGCCTCCGGCTCGTTTGCTACACTTGGGGCTAACTCACCGACCAATATAGAAGATGTACAGAGGGATGATGTACCATGTACAAAAGTGTTGCGCAACGGACAAATTATCATCCGTCGTAATGACGCAGAATACAGTATTCAAGGAAATCAACTGAAATAATATACGATCATGAAAACGAAAGTATCTATTATTCTTGTTTGCCTAACGATGATGGCAAATAGCGCCTACGCGCAGGAGGATTTATCCGATCGTTACGCATGGCGGTTGGACAGTATCCGTATTAACACGCTCCAGACGGGTGACGAAGGCGGAGGAACAGAGTATAAGCACGTGAATTATTTCTACGCGCCGGATAGTCTGGTAGAAACCAATACTACCATCTATTATATCAATGCGACAGAGTATTACTACCGTTTCAATCCATATTGCGCTAAATACGTGTATCGTGATTTTGGCGATGATGGCAAGCATACTACGTATACGTATGAGTACATGTATCCGGTTATCCATATTGATAGAAATCACCCTTGGACTTCAGAAAACATAGTAGATTCCTCCCTCAACATCTTCGATTTGCAGAAACTGGATGAGGCTGCATTTGAATTGAGCCAGCGTTATGACTATGCGTATGATACCTATCGTAATATTTTTGACGAGGAAGGTCATCTGATCCGACAAATCCGTAATTATGATTACTCGGTTTATTATTTGGACTCTGCGGGGAACTGGCTACCATCTTCGCGCTATTACCATGCGGAGACTGACTCGACATTGGAATCCATCAGTTATTATTTCAATACGAACGAGCAGAAATGGAAAAACCAATGGCGTACATACAGTCGCAACAAATACCGCAATCACCGGTTGTGGATACAGGAAAAAGTATGGGATGATGGAAGTTTAGATAGCGGAACGGAGTATAATGAGAATGGCGGAGTGATTCGCACATACGAGGGAAGCAGCTATAACGGTAACGAGACCTATTACCGCAGCGGACGGATCACCGGCAAGTCGAGTTGGGCAACCCGATCCGGCGTAAAGACCACAACGACGGAGATATATCTGGACGATGTGTTTACCCGGAAGACCGTGACGGGAGATGAGCGCGACGAGGAATATATAGTGGAGAAAACCGCAACCGGCAACAAGGAATATCCGCAACATGTACGTTCATGGAGATATAATGAAGACAGTGTGCTGACGGCTTATTCCAACTCCGTTTACAGTTACGACGCGGAAAACCGTTGCACGCTGCGTCTGGACACGACGCTGCAAAACGGTATTTGGACGGTCAAGCGGACGGAATACGGCAACGGGGGAGAAACGGTTTATTCCAAGACGCAGGAGAAACGTCCCGGCATAGACGAATGGATCACGACTTCGGAAACGACGCCGGAATATACGTTCACTACTTCCATCGTGCAATGGGTCAATGGACCCCTCCAGCGTACCACGACCAAAACATACCGCTACGGTTTCGGCAATACCAATTCGATACGCGAGACATGGAACGCAGAACTGCACCGATGGATCACAGATTATAGCTCATGCCGCTATACGGAAGTGAGCTTAGGCGAAAACGGCGAGCCGCTGACTTCCACCCAATATGAGGGACTGAACAGTGTAGGGGACTGGAATACCGGTATGGTCTATTCTTTCACGTATAATGAAGCGCTGCAGGCATACGAGCGCGAGCCTATAAGCGCCACCGACGGCAGGTTAGATGAATATTTTAATCAAAGAGATTATGTCAATAACCGCACTTATTATAATGCGAAAGGTGAGCGCGTGGGGTATTACTACAGCCCGTATGGAGAGAATCGCGGCTATATCGACCTCTACAAGCGCGACGAGTACAACCGTCCGGTGGAAAAGGTGGAATATGCGATTGATATCAACCGCACTTTGACGGATACGCTGCATTGGACGAAATACAGCTATTTCCCGAACGATACCACCACCGATTTGGCGCGGAAAATAGAGATGGACAAAGATACGGCTGCGGGTACATGGAAGCTCTATAAGGACACAAAAAACACCAAAGATTACAGTTCGTATTCGAAGGAAGGTATTCTGCTGTACGTAGAGACTTACGGCTGGGAAGGCGATGAAATCGTTCTTACGCAAACCATGCGCCACAATGATCTAACTTACGATGAGCAGGGACGAATCAAAGAGCGTATCACCTACAAGACCGCCAATATTAACAACAACATATTCGGCAGTCGGTATATCTATTACTATCGCAATGACGAGGACCCGCAATGGTATGGAATGGAGCAATGGGGACTATGGGTTGAAGCCGAACAGGCCTGGTATAACCACGCCGTTCCAACGTACAACGACTATGTTGTATTGGACGAGTTACAGCGCGTGGTGGAGCGAACGACGTTTGCCCTTAACGCGGACAATACTGCTTTGAGACCTGATACACGAGTCGTTTATTACTATGCCGGCGACGCAGAGGACTGGACGACGGCGGACAACTACAAATGGAATACCACCAAAAACGAGTTCTATTGCTCCGGCGTGTCCAACAATGCATACAGCAAGCGGGCGGAGTTTGACGAGGAGGGCAATGTGCTGTCTCTGATTGCACAAGGCGGGACCTGCGAACGCGGAATAGAAGATGCGCAACAATGGGCGTTCAGTTACGGCAATTCTTTG
>Ga0247611_10005354_pt1 | contig 17079 bp, 10 predicted proteins | sample 177DNAGHGhighgp2_FD_192422 | JGI IMG/M metagenome (GOLD analysis project Ga0247611, IMG submission 192422) | Sheep rumen microbial communities from Palmerston North, Manawatu-Wanganui, New Zealand - 1770 DNA GHGhigh gp2 | ecosystem: Host-associated > Mammals > Digestive system > Stomach > Rumen... | reverse complement strand
TAAGTTCGCCCGAACTCATTTGTTCACTTATTATTATATTTAGCATAACAAGCAAACTGTCAGTCGGCATTATTACATCAAGTAGTAGTTCACTTATTATTATATTTAGCATAACAAGCAAACGATGTTAACAACACAGAAAACGAGTATTATGTTCACTTATTATTATATTTAGCATAACAAGCAAACAAGGCTATAGCAACGGCTTTTCAAGTTGTGGTTCACTTATTATATTTAGCATAACAAGCAAACTTATATTCTTCCAGAGTTATTTTGTGTTCGGTTCACTTATTATTATATTTAGCATAACAAGCAAACTGTCAGTCGGCATTATTACATCAAGTAGTAGTTCACTTATTATTATATTTAGCATAACAAGCAAACATTGTTTTTTACCTCACTTTCTATTTTTTTGTTCACTTATTATTATATTTAGCATAACAAGCAAACAAAACTTAATTAATTATAATATAAGTCCGCGTTCACTTATTATTATATTTAGCATAACAAGCAAACCGTCCTTTGTTTCTCTTGGTGTTGCCTTTAGTTCACTTATTATTATATTTAGCATAACAAGCAAACGTAATCTGTATTATATTATTAATCGCATTAGTTCACTTATTATTATATTTAGCATAACAAGCAAACGATAAAATAAAGCTGTAATATAAATAAATAGTTCACTTATTATTATATTTAGCATAACAAGCAAACTAAGAACTATGTATTGCCTAAAGACATTGAGTTCACTTATTATTATATTTAGCATAACAAGCAAACTTGATAGGTTAGGTAGAAATTATGAAGAAAGTTCACTTATTATTATATTTAGCATAACAAGCAAACTCATCATATTCAATAACATGATCAGGCTTGGTTCACTTATTATTATATTTAGCATAACAAGCAAACTTTAATTTATTATTTTCACTATGATTATTGGTTCACTTATTATTATATTTAGCATAACAAGCAAACTGGTTTAAATTTATAAAAGTGCCTAAATTAGTTCACTTATTATTATATTTAGCATAACAAGCAAACCCCACTACGACAATGGCAAAACGGAAAAAAGTTCACTTATTATTATATTTAGCATAACAAGCAAACAAACCGAAGAAGAATTTAACCAAAAGCTAGTTCACTTATTATTATATTTAGCATAACAAGCAAACTATCTGGTAGTCTTGGAACTGGTAAAAGTTGTTCACTTATTATTATATTTAGCATAACAAGCAAACAATTTCACTTATTATTCGGTTAAAATCTGCGTTCACTTATTATTATATTTAGCATAACAAGCAAACTGAATTAATTGATATGGTAAACAATGAAAGTTCACTTATTATTATATTTAGCATAACAAGCAAACTGTGTTAGACCTGATAGAACATATTCTCAAGTTCACTTATTATTATATTTAGCATAACAAGCAAACTCAACCTCATTCTTTCCTTGATAAAGCCACGTTCACTTATTATTATATTTAGCATAACAAGCAAACATGTTAAACCAACATGTCTCGATTTCCAAGTTCACTTATTATTATATTTAGCATAACAAGCAAACATTAAGTATTGGAGGTGATGATTGTGAAAGTTCACTTATTATTATATTTAGCATAACAAGCAAACCTGGTGATGCTATTTATAAACCTGTTGCTTGTTCACTTATTATTATATTTAGCATAACAAGCAAACGTATGAATCTTGGTAATACCTTTACTTCTTGTTCACTTATTATTATATTTAGCATAACAAGCAAACCCAGTGTCAATGCTTCCCTTATCTAAGAAAGTTCACTTATTATTATATTTAGCATAACAAGCAAACACATATTAAATTAAAAACCTTTCCATAAAGTTCACTTATTATTATATTTAGCATAACAAGCAAACCTCAAAATCAATATTTGCGGCCTGCTTGCAGCTTAAATATATTTATATTATACACCAATCTGAATCAATAACTCTAGTTGATTCAAACTTATTATTTATTAATTCAAAATCAATTATTGTTACTTCTAACAATTCTAATTCTTTAGATAAGATTGATTTTTCTTCTATTGTTAAAAAATTACATAAATTATAGATTATAAATACATTAACGCCTAGTAATGTTGAATATATTTTTAAATATGCAATTAATAATTCTAAATAATTATTATTCTCTGGCTCTTTAAATTTAACACCTAAATTATCTAATAATTTGAAATAGTCAATTTCACCAAATTCTAAATCATAATTTTGATTATCAATAACATTTTCTATCCAATCATATAAAGATGTTTCTATAGATGTAAGCTTATCTTTATTTTCTAAATTTAATGTATTTATTAAATTCTTATATAATTGTGTCATAATCTTTTTTTCATTAATGCTTAATTCAAATATATTCATGATGATATGACACTTTTTTAAATCAATTGGAGAATCATTTTGGCTAATTATAACATTTTCCTCAAGTTGATAAATAAAACATCTATATTTTAATGGATCATCAAACGAAATAACATTAATAGGACTATCCAATAATACTAACTCGTTAGCAGGTTTAATAAATAATTTCATCATAATATTACCACCTTCGAGTCAGTACATAACACATCTGTTTTATTTTCACCAATTAAAATATCCATACTAGAAAATTGCTTTTCTGTTAAGGTTACACATATTATAGAGCCTTTTTTAGGTGCGAATATCTTAATACGTGCTATAGTAGTGTCCACAATTTGCATATTTAATGACATTTTTACATATACCGATTCCTGTAACATATAAAATCCAATACGTTTTAAATCTCTAACAAAATGTCTATAGCTTTTTAAATCAGTTTTAGTAACCATGGGTAAATCGAAAAATAAAATTGTTCTCATATATCTATAATTCATATTCGATAAATGAAATCCTTTCTTCTTCCCCATTTTTCAAATAATTTAACAAATCTTCAACATATAAATGAATAGCATTATCAAGATAAATATCTTTACCATTATATTTAACTGACATAGTTAACATTTCAACAAACTTTTGTTTATAATTTTGTTCATCTACTTGTCTAGAAATAACTAAATAATCAACTAAAGGCCTTAATGGTTCAATAAAATCACATGATAAATTAAATGGATTTGATTCGCCAATATGGTGAATTCCTAATTCAGTTAAATATCCACAAGATTTTATCTCTCTATTTATTGAAGATAACAAAATAGAATATCCATAATTAAGATATTTATTAATATCGTTTTTTCTATCATCTCTTGTAAACGATGTGCCAAACAACGCATTAAAATATACTTTAGCACTATGTCCTTCTCTGTTTGTTATGTCACCATTATCAACATCATTTTGATATTGAATAAGCATTTCATATTGCTGATTCAATTTCATATAAAACAAATTTTTAGCTTGATTTAAAATCTTGTGTTGAATAATAAATTTCCATAAATAATCTTTATTATAATTATCAAAATTAATCTGTTCTTTAATTTTTCTATAAGAATAATAGTTATTTTGATATGGCACTAGTTCTCCTGCAGGATTATGCTTTGAATCCACAAAGATAATTTTTATCTTTTTCTCAAGTAATTCTGCAAGGAGACATGTAGTAATAGAAACTTGAGTTGAATTAACCATTATTAATTTAATCTCATCAAGTAAGATTTTAGTTTCATCATTCCCTTTTCTGCAAATTAAATAATTCATAGAATATTCTAATTTGCATCTACTTTCTATAATTACATTTCTAAATGCCAATCAAACCACCTACTTTACTTCAAATAATACTTTTGAATAGTATCCAGTTACTGATTCAGCAATAATCTTCATTCCAGATTTAATGTTTCTTGAAATTTTTAAACTACCAGAATTTTTTGCCAAACCAATCAAACTCAAATCAGCTGATCCTTTTGAATTAGTTTTTAATAATTGCAACAATTCGTTAATAACATAAATTTTATCAGTAATCGTTAGATTTAAAATTTTATTTATATCAATATTTGTATTTAAGCCTTCAATTGTTCCAAATGAATATTTTTTATTAGTAAATTTATTTAAAATATTTTTAACAAGTTCATTTAAATCTTCGTTTTTAATGATAATCTCTTTACAGTCATCATTTTTGGTTTTAGACACAACTACATGATTATCATCGTTTATCATAACAACTTTATTTTTTAAGTTATTAATATATTTATCAATATCATGTATTACTTTTATTAATTTTTCATTAAAGAAACGGTCATTTAAATTCTTTATCCAATAAGATTTATTTGTTACACCAGTAACACAATATTTTAAATTCCCTTCTTCAATTACAGTATTAGATCTTAAGTCATGTAATAATATTTTATAATTACTATAACCTAGAGATAAAATATATTGATTAATTCTATTAACTTCAGTTCTAGGAATTGGCAATAATACATATTCAGTTTTCTTTTTAGATATATTTTCAATAAGTACATATTTTGAATATTGTGGAGATGTAATACCACCATACTTGTCAGTATTTAATAAAGGACCTTCAGATTTAACAGGAATATTACCCTTACCAGCAGGTAATACAGTTGTTTTTGCAAACATATTATTTCCTATAAATGTTCTTGTTGTTTCATATATATCAAAACGCTTAAATATATTCTTCTTAATCTCTTTTAACATATCTTCATGTTTCCAAATAAGTTTACCATTAAAGTATCTATCTATTGAAACAATAGTTAAAGGATTTATTGTTTTCTTATCATTTTTTAATCTTTGATAATCTTTATAATTAACTATACTATTTAATCTATAGTAATCATCAATTGCTCCACCAACAACAGCATTTAAATATGCATCATGTGCATGGTGGAAATTATTTGCTGTTCTTGATTTATAAATATCATATTTATGTCTAAAATCTGATATATTCTCAGCTTTAGACCAAACAATATTCTCTCTTGCAACGCCTTTATATTCTTGTAATGCTTCAATTAAAGCTTTTTCAGCTTGGCTAGTTGCTACAAGTTGTCTATTAATAAATCCATCTAATTCTTCTTTAGATAATTCATGTTTAGTTAATCTTCTAAATTTTTCTTTAGTAATTAATCCCTTATCTAATAATAATTGATAGAATGCATAAGCATTCTTTGGCAAGAAATTAGGAATTTCAAATATGAACGCGTCAGTCTTTCTAGTATTATTAGCCTTTTTAGTTAAAACTCTATTACTTATACTGTCATCTTTAATAATTGCTTGCGGATAAATATGGTCAATATCATAAATACCTTTTTTTAGTAAATTATCAAAATCAATAGGTTCTAACGTATACATATCTCGTCCAAGTTGAGTAAAGTATAGATATAACATATCAGATTTTAAATTATCTTTATTTAATTCTAATTGTTCCTTGATTTCTTTAATATCAATACCAAAAGAACAAAATTCATCACTACACTTGCTTAAATAATCTTTTAGGCTATCATATCTTGAATGTGATTCTTTTCTCTTATCTTGATTTGTTCTATCACACTCAATATAATATTTATCAAGCTTTTGCCCAAGTATCTTTTCAACTTCTTCAATAATTGAATATGCTTGAATCATAGAACGTTTCATAGAAGGATTAACATAAAGATAATCTTCAACATATTCATTGAATGTTAAACTTTGTAAATCTGGCATGAATTCTTTATTATATTCGTTAATTACACCAAGTAAATCATACTTATCATCATAAAGAATTTCTTGTAAGTTCATATTAGTGTTCCACATAATATCAATTACAGTACCATGTTTATCATCAAGTTCTCCTGTAATAGGGTCCGCAACAATTAAACCATTTAAAAGCTTCTTTGATAGTCTTCCATATCCTTTGTAATTTAATCCTTTAATAGCCTTAACTTTAGTATCATCTAGTTTATATAATTTTCTAAGTCTACCATCTAAGGCTGCCTTATCTTCAAAGATTGATAAATCAAGAATAATATTTTCAATCATATCTAAATTACTATCAAATGAATCACCAAAAATTTCTTTGAATTTAATGTATGATTTCATATTAACATTAATCTCATTGATTTCTGTAGTTGTTACATCAGTAACACCTTTATTGGCTTTTAAATAATCAACAATATTTTGTTTAGTCGGTTGATTATTTTTAAGGAATACATTATTAAATATATCTTTCTTTAACTCAACTGAAATTTTTTCACCATGAATTACTAATTTATTAAGATAAGTTAAACATGCATACTTTTGATATAAGATACTAAATTTAGGAAGACAATAATCTTCATCTCCTCTTAAATAAGTACACTTATTTTGCATACGACGTATAAATGTCTTTTGTGTTTCATCTTTATCAATTACTTTATCAAAATTCCATGGTAATATTTTTTTATTTGTTCTTGTTACCCATGCAAATTCAGCTTTTTCTTTAGCATTTTCATTATTACTTGAAATATTCGCTAATGGTCCAACATAATATGGAATCTTAAATTTAAATATTGAAATAATCTTATCATAGTTTGTAATATTATCACTCGTGATTTCATCTAAGAATGGATAATATTTTCTTTGATTATTTAAAATTAGTTTTAATTCTTTTAAATGTAATTGCATTGGAATTGCACCATTTAAATCGGAATCTTGACGCAATAAAAAGTTGTTAGCATCAATATAGCTTTCAATTTTGTTTAAAATTGAAAAAACATCATTATTAGTACCATCAAATTTTTTTCTGATTACTTCTATAACTTCTTTTTTAATGAATTTGTAGAACTCATCTCTCGTGCAATGCTTGAATCTTTCTTTAACATTGTTGCTTTGATTCATACCAATATATGAAGGATAATTATTAACCTTATCATTAACAGTTTTAAATACGTTGTCATACATCTCATGAGTTCCATAATCTCTAATTAGTTTCTTTAGTAGTTTTAAATCAGCATTATGCTTTTCATATTGGTTAACCATCGCATCACTAATATTTGCATCACTTTCACCTAATAATTTAACTAAATAATAATGATCAATAATAATTTTAATATTTGGAATAAAATCAATAAATTCTGCTAATTCTTTAATTGTATTTTTAGCTTCTTCAATTTGTGAAACTAATTCTTCACTTGATAAATCAATACTTACTTTATCGTATTTATTATCTTTAACATAAGAAATATTACTTAAGTTAAAATCAGAACCCACTAAGAAAGGAATAAATCCTTCAGCTGCTAAAGTTTTCTTTTCAACCCCAAATAATGAAATTAAATCAGCAATTTTATCTTTCTTGTATTTACTGCCAAGTAATATCTCGCCAAATTTTTCAAAGAAATTTGGAACATTTATATTTATTTGACTAAAGAAAATTTCATCATCTTCATTATCATTAGCATAATTAGCACATATATCATTAAATTGTTCAAATATTTCTTTAATTCTTGAAATATCACTCGTTTCAAATGCCTCTCCACCTGTTAAGAAGTTCCCTCTATATTTAATAATATGATTGCACGCTAAAAAAATAAATCTGATATCTTCTTTTTTATCACTGTTAACTAAATATTTTCTTAAATGGAAAAATGTAGGGAATTTATTAAAAAATTCACTATCCGTTAAATCACTAGATGAATTAAATAAATTAACAAAATCTAAATCTGATTTATCTTCTTTTTTAAAGAATGATTCATCCAATCTTTGATAAAAAGTAGGATCAACTTTTGCAATTTCATCTGCAAAAATATCCCTTAACAATTTAACCCTAAATTTTCTTCTACCTAATCTTCTACGATTTGATCTATATGATCTTCTATCACTAGATGTTTTAGCCTCATCAAACATTCTTACTCCCCATAAGCCATGGCCTCTTTTTTTAACTAGATGTCTAGATTCATCAACAACAGCCCAACCTACTGAATTTGTACCTAAATCTAAACCAATTGAATATTTCATACTTTATACCTAATCCTTTCTTGACATTTATCGCATTTAGTTGTAAATTAAAAGTGTATTTAGCATAACGAGTGCAAATAAGCAACCTGAATAAGGTTTATGCGAAAACATACAGCCCACATGAAGTGGGTATTTTTTTTTGCGATAAAATCTATATCTTTAGTTTATCACTTAAAGACGACATATTAAATAAGAAAGCGACACAATCTGTTATTTTTTTAACAATGTTAAATAACATATTAAAAGAAACTTTGACAAATTAATCGCAACATATTGTATTTTTTTATTCTATAAATACATTTTTTTCATTTATGTTCCTATTTAATTGACATTTAACGAAAAAAAATATTCCACTTTTACGTGGAATATTAATTTATATTTTTTCATAATATTTTTGACAATTATTCATTAACACTTTATATAATACAATATCAAGTGTTAAATAAACTATAATAAATACTGCCATAGGTATATAAACATTATCTAAATTTAATTTAAATATAGATAAGAAAAATCCTCCAACAATGATTAAAGCGTTTAATATTGTAAAGGCTAAATCTAAAAATACAGATAGCATATTTTGACTTTGCTTTACCAATTGTTGTTCATCTAACCAATCAAACTTAGGATTCTTTAGATTTGTATATAACAATAATATATTTTCAAATGTAATGAATAATATAGGAGCTAAATATGTAAATAATATTTGCCATACATTAACATATTCTCTTAATAATATTACTACAATAGTACTTGAAATAATAGAGAAAATAATTGATACACATAAACCAATAAATAATTTAACTCTTAGCCATTGTTTAACATTAATAGGCATAGATTTTAAAATATATATAGATTTACCTTCGAGATTAACTAAAGCTTGCGTTGGTACATAAATACCTAAAAAATATGATATAAACACAACAGATACGATATTTAAATTAGACATTATTTTAACAAAATCAGGTAATACTTCTGGACTCAAATCTTTTTTTGTATTATTTAAAATTACACATATAACTGTAGTAACAATAATAGAAATAATACCGCCAACTAAAATTTGTATTAAATACATCTTTGTGTTTAAAATTTTCTTTAATTCAAATGATAAGAATGTTTTAAATTCTGATGTAATATGTAAATCTTTTCTAATATATTTAGTATTTGATCTTGAACTATTAAGCATTATATGTATTCTTCTATAGAAGAATGCTACAAAATATGCAACTAAAATTAATAAAATAACATTAATGAAAATAAACAATAATAGATATAGTTTATTATTAAATGATTCATTAGAAAAATAAAATATAGGATTTACATACATTAAATTTTTAGCAAAACTTAAATCAATAGGATTTTTATTAGGTCCTGTATTTTGGCTAGACATACTAATACCAAAAGAAATTGCAAATATACCTAAGATTGTTAATAAATTGAATATAAAATCTATAATATTTGAAAACTTCTTACTCTTAGCAGAGATAAAGCTAAATATAGTAGATAATAAAGCTGATAATAATAGAGGAAATACTGGTACTAACAACACATCAAAAATAGCTTTTATATAATACCAATAATCTTTACTAAAAATACCACACACTATATTTGCAGGTAATAATAAGCCAAAACTAAAGAATAATCCGACTAAATATAAATTAATAAATTTAGCTAAGACAATTGTCGATTTCTTAATAGGCATAGATTCTAGCATATCATAATCTTTACCAATAAATATTTTTTTAGTTGCAATTATTAACTGCACAAATATCATAAAGGTAGCAAATGCTTGCATGATTATTACAATATTTCTATAATCTCCATTAATTTGTCTAACGGCTGAAGCCATAAAATATGAATAAAAAGATCCTAATGCTAACATTAATACCATAAGTGATATTAATGTTACTTTAAAAGAAAAATTCTTTCTTTTAGAATTAGTTCTAAAATTTTGCTTTAACTCTACATAAATTAAACTAATTAGATTGCTCATCTTCAAACAACTCCATAAATTTATCTTCTAATGTAGAATCGCCTTTAACTTCATTAGTTAAACCATTAGCTACAATTTTACCATTCTTTATAATACAAACTTTATTACAGAACTTTTCCACAACTTCAAGAATATGACTTGAAAAAAATACTGATGTACCATTTTTACAACATTCAACTAATATTTCTTTTAAATCATGAGTAGCTTTAGGATCTAATCCTACAAATGGTTCATCTAATATAATCATTTTTGGGCTATGAATAAGTGCTGATATAATCGCAAGTTTTTGTTTCATACCATGAGAATAAGATTGAATTTGATTAGCTAAATCTGTTTCAATAGAAAACTTTGATGCATATTTATGAATCAATTCATTTCTTTCTTCTCCAACTTTATAAATATTAGCTACAAAATTTAAATATTCAATACCAGTAAGTGATTCATATAAATCTGGATTATCAGGAATATAAGCTAATTGTTTCTTTACTTCAAAAGAATCTTTAATAATATCTAAACCATTAAATGTAATAGAACCAGCATCATAATCATGAATTCCTACAATACATTTAATTGTTGTAGATTTACCAGCACCATTTGGACCTACGAATCCATAAATGTCGCCATCTTCAATAGTTAAATTAATATCATCAATTGCCTTTTTTGATGAATTTCTATATGTTTTTGATAAATGTTTAATTTCAAGCATAAATCTTCTCCTTTTTACACTATAAATTTATTATATTACACCTTCTTAAATAATACAATAAATCAAAAGGAATCACCAACAAGTGATTCCATAATGTAATTTATCTAGTGTATAAACCATAGAATAAATCTATTTTTACAAACTGATAACGTAATTTTAATTCTTCATAAACTTCATTCTTATCTAGTAAAATATATATTCGTTTATCATTGTTTGTGTAATAAACTTTAGGATTCATTATGCCATTAGTTGTATATACTTCAAATATAAAATCTTTATCAAATTTCTTATCAGAAATAATATCTACATAAAACATAATAAATTCTTTATTATTAAATAATACTTCGTTGATTTCCCATCTAAAATTAGATCTAAAATCTACATCTAATTTCTTTGAATAACTAAATTTAGATGAATCATTTTTAGAAGGAATAAATATTTCATCAAAAACCTTTTCTCCACCATTAATGATAGAATAACCAACATCATAAATATAATATGAACTATCATTTAATTCAATATCAAAATATGCACAGCCATAATCATTTTCATTTATTATATTAGGTTTTACTTCATAATCTTTCCCATTAGAATAATAAAAGCTTAAAAAATCATCTGCTATTTTAAATTTTGAAATTTTTGTTTCAATTCTTACATATTCTTTTTGCTCTTTTTCAACTAATTTTGCATTTGTGTCAATAAGTTGTTTAAAAACTGTATTATCTCCTAATAGAGATATATAGTTATTAGCAACGTTTTCTTCAACAATTTCTAACTTCTCTCTTGAACATGAAGTTAACAATATAAGTGATAACAAAACTAAAAACACAAAATATTTTTTCATATTATCCCACTCCTTTTAATTATATTTCGCTCTTTATGCTTAGAATAATTCATTTCATACTTTTTGTCAACTTTTTAAATAATTTTTAGATAGATATAAAACTTTTAAATAAGCAAAAAGAAGCTGATTAAATTCAGCTTCTATTAACTAACTTATTTAAGTGTAACGCTTATTGAAGAAATCTTTGGTTCTACACCTGCACTAAATTTTATAAAATATCTTCCACTTGCTAAATCATTTTTAGTTAATTTATTAATATATCCTGATACAATTGGATTATCTAAATCATTAACACTATATAGATATATAATTCTAGTGGATTCTGTGCTTGAAATATCAATTACAATATCTGCATTTTTTCCTTCTAAAATATCAATAAATATTACACAAGAATAATCACTTTCACTATTATAATATGAGCTTTCTTTATTATTAGAGAAACAATCACTCTTAATACGAACATTTTTGGTTAATGTAAAAATTTCTTTATATGATGTATCTTGTAAAATCTGCTTTGTTTTTGATAATCCTAATTCTTCATATAAAGATTTAGCGTTCAATTCATAAGTTGTAGTAATTACTTCTTCCTCTTTTTCAAAAGAAACATAAATAACTAAATCTGATTCAACTTTTAAATTTGTAAGCTTATTTGTTAATGCTTTATCAAGATAGTAGCCTAAAAATTTATATCCTGATTTTGTAGGAACATAGCTTATATTTTTTCCACTTTCTATATTCTCTTCTTTTAATAAAGTATCATTATCATAATATGAGACTTTATAAGTTGTAGTTTCAGATACATCTTGATTTACATTTCCTAATTTATGAGGGCCTGCATATGCTATACAATCTTCTTTAGCTTTTGTTGGTGTTGTTAACAATGTAACATTACTTACTTTATTTAACTCATCATAATAGAATATATCTTTATTCGTATCAAATGTAGTGCCATATAAGTTTGTATTTTCTACTACATCTTCTCTATTTGCTACAATAGTGCCACGACTAGTTCCACTATTTATAAATTCACAATTATAAACTTTAGCTACGCCATTACCATTTGTACTATCGTTTTGACATTCAATTGGTAATTTTACATCTTCAAAATAACAATTTTCCACAAATCCAAATGCACTTCCTCTTAATGACATATTAGTACCACTGGATTTATAATAATTATTATACATATGAATATTAGCTTGTCTACCAAGAGGCATACGTTGTTGACAACTTTCATAATAATTATGATGCAATGTTACACAAGCTGTCTTTTGTGAATTACTTCCACCAATTAATCCTGTCTTATGATTATTAATGTAATGAGTATAAGAAATAGTTACAAATGCTAATTTTTTTAAATCAGTTGCACCGTCTCCTTCTTTCTTATCTTGATCAGCACATACATCCCAGTTATTTTTACCTTGATTGAATTGATTATGGTGTTCCCAAATATGACCAGATTTAAATGAATTGATACTACTTCCTTCACTACCACCTTGGAATGCACATGCATCTTCAGGATAAGCATCAAATGTTAAATTTCTTATTTCAATAGAACTACAATTAGACCAAGTAAATCCCCATTGATATATAGTCGCATCACATCCAATACCTTCTACAGTAACATTTTTCGCATCACTTATATCTAACATATTAAAATATGAATCATATTCATTATGACTCGAATCATAAAGAATTCTTGAAGTTAGACCGTTCAACTTTGTAATACCTTTATTTAAATCATTTGAATATGAATTAGCATTTGAACTTAATATAGCTTGTTCACTAATTTGTGAGGATGTACCAATAACATTATTTAATTTTTCTGTCGCGTCACTACCTGATTCATAAGAAATATTATTAAATTGACAAGTATTTATAGAACCAATAATACGAATATCAAGTGGAGTATTTGATTTTTTTTGATTAATTAAAATATTAGCTAAACCAGTATAAGTTGTATTACCAATTTTTGCAGTAACACTATTTTTGTTTTTATCATTAACATATACTACAACAGCACCATCTTTTAATTTACCATTATTATCATATGCACCAATTCCTTTTGATACGTCAACATTAGTAGCATCTAAAGATGTAGTAAAATGCGCATAACCAGATCTATCATATGATGAAACTAATATTGGACTTGTTACAAGAGTTGTATAATCAGATTTAGTAACCTTAACTACATAATATCCTTCTTCTAATCCTACAACGTCAGCTCTTGCAATATTATCATTAATTCTTATTAAATCATTATCAATTTTATTATAAACTAGTTCTTCATCATTATATTTAGCATATGATACTTCAACATTATCTAAACTAGAATCATACCAAGTTGTATATAATCCTTCTTCATAAGATGCATAGCTTAAAGCCTTATCATCTATCTTTGCATATTTAGCATATAAATTTAGGCTAGTTACGACTTCACTATTCATATCAAATAATGAATCATCATCTATATTTTCTACCCAGCCTAAGAATACATAACCATCTTTTGAATAATTCTTATATGTTATTTTTTCTCCGTATAAGACTTTTTCACTATGAACTAAGATACCATCTGAATAATAATTAACATTATATTCTTCTTTTTTTACTCTACCATATAAAACTAAATTATCATCTACAGTTTTATTATCTGTTAAAGGTTTGCTAAAAGCTTCATCAAAAAACCAGCCATCAAATATTAATCCACTATCTAATGTAGGAATAATAGATTCAACTTTTTGACCATATTCAACTACAACATTTGCGTAAACATTATTATTAATAATATATGAAACATGGTATTTGTTTAAATCAAATTTAGCATATAATTTAAAACTAGAATTAACTGCATCATTAAAATTATAACTTTGGGTTAATTCTTTATCTATATACCAGCCAATAAATGTATAACCATCTTTTTGAGGATTTAGAGGTGATTCTAACAATTCATCTTTATATGATTCTTTTTCTAAATATGTATTATCATCTACTATAAAAGATATTACATACTTTTCATTTTCAATAAATTTAGCATATAAATCTAGATTAGAAATAATTGGTTCATTAAAATCAAATAATTCCTTAAAATCTTTATCTTTATACCAACCAACAAAAGTAAAATGTTTTTTTACAGGATCAGTTGGTTTAGTTATATTTTCATTTTCTAACACATTTATAGTATTAATTAATTCATCAGATACTATAAAATTTACATTAAATGATTCTTTTACTAAATCACTACTTGATACATTACTTAAACTTGTAGAATCATTTGTTGATTCATTATTTTTTGATTCGCTAATACTAGTTGAAACTTCACTAGTACCTGTTTTATCAACAATATCAACTTTCGTACAAGAAATTAATACGAAAGATAATAATAAAGATGTTGTCTTTAATATTCTTTTCTTCATGTAAATCATCTCTTTTCTATATTTATTATTTTAACATTTTTTTAAAATAATAAAAACATAGCTAAATTAGTAATAATGACATGAAGCCAAATAATATAGATACTACTGTTACAATAACACCATATTTTACAAATGTAATAAATTTAAATTCTATCTTATTAATATTAACAATTTTCATAAACATAATACCAGCTAATGCACCCATAGGAGTTAAAATTGCACCTAAATTTGAGCCTATTATTGTAGCTAATATATTATATAAATTATTATTTAATATTTTTGAATAAGCTAAAGTCATAGGTATATTATTTACTACATTTGAACTTATTGTTGATGATAATAAATATATAAATGATTGTAAATTTTGATTATTAATATTATTAACTAAAGCTCCTATTTTATCAAAAATTGAAACACTATCAAGTGCCATAATTATTACAAACATTGATAAAATAAATGGAATTAACGTAAAAGGAATTCTCTTAATTGAATTAAATAAAATAATCTTTTTCTTTTTTATAATTGAATATATAGATACAAATAAAAATAGAGATAATGCAAAACTAAAAGTAATTAAATACATTTCAAAATTTAAATAATTAGATATCGCAAGAATAATAATTGTTAAAATTAAATGAATTAAAGATACATACATAATGTATTTATCTTTTATTTTTTCTTCATTTGTTTCAAATGACTCTATTGGTTTTTTTAATTGTTTTCTAAATAATAAAATCAATGTTAAAAAAGATGAAATACCAATAAATATAACAGGTAAAATCATTTTAATTAAATAATCTATAAATGAAATAGAAAATACACTAGATAAATAAATGTTAGTAGGATTACCAATTTCTAGTAATATAGAATAAGTATTTGCAGCTACAAATTCCATAAACAAATAGGGAATTGGATTAATTTTACCTTTTTTACTAAATGAAATAATAAATGGAGTAAATGTTAATATAATAATATCATTTGAAGTAAAAATAGTAACAATGGAAATTAAAATATATAGTGTAATAAATAATTTCATCTGACTAGATTTATATTTAGTAATAAATACATTTGCTAAATAACCAAAAAAGCCTGATTCATCTAATACAATTGAAATAAAAGACATTGAAATAAACAATATCAATATTTTTAATGGATTTAAGCTTGTATTAGATGTAAGTGTGTTGAATGTTTCGCTTTTATCATATATTGGAAATATTAAAAAAATAAGTGCAACAACTAAAATAGGCACAAAGAATGAATCTATTTTAATTTTTCCAATTTTTATTACAGGAAATTTTAAAATCAATACAATCATTGAAATGATTGCGATTATCGATAAAGTTAAAACTAAAGCCATGATATCACCTAAAAAAATTCTATCTCTTTTTTAATAATTTAACAAGAAAAAAATGTTAATAAACATCTTATATATTAAAGTGTTTACTAACATTTTAATCTATTTATTATTTAAATAGTCTTCAATATTTTGAATTACTTTTTTACCAAGTAATTCAAATGCTTGATATGTATAACCACCAGCACTTCTCTTTAAGCATTTAGTATTTTCTAAATTCCATAAAGATTCGTCCCCAATAGTAGCAAGAGTATCGCCAAAGAAATAATGATTTTTATCTTTAAGCCATTCTTTAAGCGCATTTGTATCAAAACCAGGTCCAATGGATGTATTGAATAAGATTCTTTTCCCATCCATTAAATCAAATTGTTCTTTCTTAAGTAATAATACATTTTTGTTTAACGCAAGGAATACAGCTTCACTATTTTTAATTGCGTCATTTAATTCTTTATATTCAATACCAAGTTTCTCTTCAACATCAATTTTTCTAGTTCTTGAATAATAACATACATTAGCTCCAAAAAAACGAAGTGTTTTCGCAATCAATGTACCACTTGTACCAAGACCTATAACGCAAGCCTTTAATCCTCTTATTTCATGTGGCATAGTATCCCATTTTAATTCATTATATCCTTGTAAAAATTCTACTAAATCATGGATGATATATTCAACAACACCTTGATCACCATAATCTCTTATACCTTTTACAACAATACCATTCTTATTTGCAAAATCAATATCAACATTTGCGCTTTCTTTTGAATATAGTGAACAACACATACCAATATATTTTATATTTTTACAATTTTTAATAATATTTTTATTAATAGTTGATGTGT
>Ga0247611_10005351_pt1 | contig 17084 bp, 18 predicted proteins | sample 177DNAGHGhighgp2_FD_192422 | JGI IMG/M metagenome (GOLD analysis project Ga0247611, IMG submission 192422) | Sheep rumen microbial communities from Palmerston North, Manawatu-Wanganui, New Zealand - 1770 DNA GHGhigh gp2 | ecosystem: Host-associated > Mammals > Digestive system > Stomach > Rumen... | reverse complement strand
ACAGTACCATCAAGTAAAATTGTAATCCAATGCTCTTTGTTCATGTGATATGCCGGTAATATTCCGTTTTCTTTTCTTAAACTTCCAATTAATTCTGGAATATTCTTAAGATTTATAACATCTACTATACCTTCTTTTTTTATTTTTAGCTTTTCATATGGAACATCTGCAATTAGCGCAAACCATTTTTTATTATTTATATGCTTAAATGTTGTATAGTTTGGATATTTTCTCCACGGATACTCTTGTAATGTATTATAGTTTTCATTTATATACTTTTCTATTTCTTCTCTCATAAAAATCTCTCACATTTCTTTATAACAATTTTATAGTGGCTCAATATCAATAAACCTAATTAATTCATTTGATGCTTTTAATTGTGATTTTAATTCTCTTTCTACAGAAATGTATTCCTTCATAGTCATATTGTCATCTGCTTTTACTTGTAAAAATACAGTATAATATCTTGACATCTTTATAATTTTTACATTTTTAAATTGTAAATTTTTAAATTCTTTTAGTTTTTCTTCAATTTTCTCTTTAAGTTCATTATTTTCTTCATCATTTGCAAGTATTCCTCTAATATTAGATACCATCATATTTATTGAAGTATAAAAAACATATATTGCCATACCTAAGCTTCCAATTTTATCAATATTTATGTAGCTTGGTATATATTTTTCAAAAAGTGAAATTATTAATACTCCCAACACTACACATGTTGATACAAAGTCAGCTTGTGATTCTTTCGATGCTTCAATCATTAGCTCACTTTTAAAACTTTTTCCATAACTTTGCAATAATTTTACTACTACATATTTTAAAAATAAAACAATTAAAAGCACTATTGCTATTGATATACTAGGCTCAAAATGCCCTTTAAAGAAGAAAAATTGATATAGTATAAATATTCCAATTAAAAATAATAAAAAGCCTGTAAACATGTTGGCCAAATAATATACTTGTCCATATCCAAATGGATATGTTTTATTTGCTCTTCTTTTTCCAACTTTGTTTGCTATTATACTTGTAATATCAGTAAAAAAATCTATAAATGATTGTATAGAATCTGCTATTAATGTTGAAAATGAAAAGGTTATTCCTGATATCAATTTTAAAAATGCTACTACTAAATTTAAAAATGCTGTTATTATAATTATTTTATTTTCTTTCAAAACTCTATTCCTCCTTATCTCTTCCAACACTATTTATAACATGAATATAAAGTATTAAATAAGCAATTGCAACTAAAAAACCTGCTATTACATCACTTGTATAGTGAACTCCTAAATAGATTCTGCTAGCTCCTATACTAATTATTAATAAAGACAGTAATGTTATAAAAGTTATTTTTAGATACTTATTTTTTACATTTTTATGTATTAGATATATTAAAAAACCATAAAAAGCCATACTAACCATCGAATGTCCTGAAGGCAAGCTATACCCACTTTCATCTATAATTCTGTGGCCTATTGGCCTTGGTCTTTGTATTATTTGTTTTAATGTGAAATTTACAAGTGCAGATAGCCCTAAGTTTATGGATATGTATAAGCCTGTCTTTTTATTTTTTAAAACTATAAGTAATATTATAGAAACTACTATCAACCAATACATATTTGCAAAATTTGTAATACATTTTGCAATAGGATTCACAATATCTGATATTAAATATTTAGACACTATGAAATATCCTTTTTCATCAAATGAGATAATGTCTTTATCCATCACATCTTCTATTAAAACCAATAAACTTACTATACAAATAAATAGAATAATCCATTTATAATTTTCAATTAAAAACTTTTTTATCTTTTCTAATTTTTGCTTCATTTTATTTTCCTTTTTTATTATATTTTATATTAAATTTTTAAATAATACAACTAATTTTTAGCAAAAGAACAAAAGGAGCGTGATTGAGACATTTTAATTATCGAATTATTTACTCGCTCCGTCTTTGTTCGCGCACGAAATTTCCTAAAAAAATTTCTGTGAATAGCTTTTATTGTATAGGAAAAACAATTTTTCCTATACAATAATTAAAGAGAGATAATTCTCCCTTTAAAATTTTAATTTATCTGTTAGATGTTATTCAATTTTTTAGTTTCTGTAATCAATTCATCAAAATCAGAAATATAGTTTTTATCTTGCACTATTCTATATTTTTTATATTCATCTAAAGCTAATTTATCTGCTATTTCTCTTTTTATTTTTCCATTATCCTGCAAAATATTGTATTCGTTTATTTTTAGAAATATCTCTAATTTTTCTTTCCATTCTTGCATTGATATAATCTTACCTAATTTCACTTGTCGTTCTGCATAATCAAGATACATTGATACTAAATTATTTAACTCTGTAATTTCTTCTTGTGATAAATAATTTTTTGCTGTTGTTACATCTGTTTCAAGAATTTTCCCATCAGGTGCATTTTTCCAAGTTGTTAATCCCATATTTTCTTTTTTACTATCTACTCTATTATATATAATTTCAGGTGCTGTCATACCAGTAATTGCAAAGTGTAGCTTATTTTGAACATTCTTATAAAATTCTTGTGTTGTTTCACTATTTTTATCATAGTCAAAACTACATTCTTTATATATATCAGTTATCTTTTGATAAAATCTTCGCTCACTTGCCCTAATCTCTTTTATTTTAACTAATAATTCATCAAAATAATCCTTTCCAAATTTTGGTCCATTTTTTAACATTTCACTATTGACAACGAAGCCTTTTTTTATATACTCTTTTAATGTTTTTGTTGCCCATATTCTAAAATCAGTAGCTTCCTTTGAGTTTACTCTATATCCTACTGCTATAATAGCATCTAAACTATAAAAATTCGTATTATATTTTTTTCCATCTGAAGCAGTTACTCTAATTTTTTGAGTAACTGAATCTTGTTCTAATTCGCCTGTTTTAAAAATATTTTGTAAATGATATGTGATATTATTTTCAGCCACATTAAATAATTTAGACATTGATTTTTGAGTTAGCCAAAAATCTTCTTCATTATACAAAACTTCTACTGATATATTTTCGTTATTTTGACTTTGATATATGATTAAATCTTTTAAATTTTCTATATTGTTCAATCTAATGCACCTCTTTTATTTGTTCAAGAACTATTGTTTGTATTTTATAACATAATAATCTATCTGTCAATATTTTGCATCAATTTTATCCAATATATTTCCTAAAAAATAAAGAGAGATAATTCTCCCTTTAAAATTGTAGTTCTTAATTACCTTATTCTAAAAAACTATCATCACATATGCTTTTTCGATTATATTTTTTAGAATTTATTTTCTCTTTTAAAAATATAGATTTTTCTAAATCAATATCATAAACATTCGCTAAACAAATTATGTAGTATAAAGCATCGTACAATTCTTCTTCAATAGTATCTTTAATATTATTATCTGTCATTCTTTTATTTTTTCTAACACATTCCGATAATTCTCCGACTTCTTCTATGAATTTCATAAAATACTTGTCTGCTGGCTTACTATCTCCTAATGTAATTCCATCAACTTTTTGTATTGCTTTTTGTAAATAATTTAATGTTAATTTGCTCATTTTATACCTCCATGTTACATTACTTTATCTAACCAATTTTTATAAAATTCTAATTGTTCTTCTGTATGAAAATAATGCTCTCCGTTTTCTAATATTGATAACTCACAATTAAACTTATCACAAAAATCTTTTATTGTATTTTCATCTTGTAAATTATCTTTATTTCCAAATAAAATATGCGTTTTTTTATTCCAATTAGTTATTGGATTATTCTTTACATATTCATAGTAATCCCAATATAGAGTTTGCCCAAAATCTGTTTTAATTTCCTGCCTTTCTTTCAAATCTTCTTCTGTTGTATTACTCCATAGCATCATATTTTCTATAATAACCTTCATGTTAACTACTGGAGATAAAAATAAACTATTCTTTATATCTTCATTTTTATATGCTAATAAACTAAAATAGGCTCCCATACTACAAGCCCATAAATTTATTTCACTATAATTCGCTTTTGCGTATTCTATAACTTGCATTAAGTCTTTCACACAATTTTGAACTTTGCATAAATATGTAACATCATCTTTTCTTTCCCCATGTTCTGGTAAATCAAAACTTAGTACTTGGTAACCTCTACTTGTAACTTTTTCTGCCAATATTTTTATTACTTCATCTTCTTTATTAGACATATTTCCATGTACTGCTATAAAAACCTTTTTGCTTTCTTCTCCCCATATTAATGATGGAATATTATTTATATTCATTCTTTTGGTTTTCATTGTATCACACCTTATAAGCTGTATCATATTAATAAATCTCTTATCAATTAATCTTAATCAAATACATCGCAATCAAATTCTTCTCATTATCATGATTTTCTTCTACATACAAATCTTTATTATAATCTATATTATTTTTTTGTAAGCATAGCTCAAGAAAGCATAAGAATATTCCTATATCAATTTGGTTATAATAAATAACCTTATCTTTAGGCATTATTCCTCTTTTGCCTTCTTTTCTATATCTATATACTTTTAATTCACTTTTAGATGACTCTACTATCCATGGTTGAGTATTACATGCACTTGGAGCAAATCGAACAATATTTGCTATATCTAAATAATCCTCTCCATTCCAAATCTCTTGTAATTCTTTTCTTTTGCTTTTATACATATCTTTTCTAAATTTTTCAGGTGAATCCACTTTAGCTATTGCTATCATAATTACAAAATCAAGTCCATCTAATTGCTTTTCTTCTACTTTACCTATCCCAAACCATAATGTCCCTATATTTTTTGATACTAAATATAAATCTAATTGTTCTCCTAAATAGCCAATATTTTGAAGATAGTTGTCTCTCTTTTCCGAATAAAATAGAATACAATATTCTTGCCCTCTTCTACAAGTTGCACCATCTTTTACAATTTTGATTTTAACTTTAATATCATCTACTAACGGCTTAAATTTTGCAAATTGTTCTTCTATATCTTTTAGCTCATCTGTGCTAATATGTTCTTTTCCAATATTTCTAAATAAATGAAAAGATTTTCTTTTAAAAATCATATCATATAACTCATTATCCATTAAATTCACCTCGTTTTTTGGTCAATTGGGACGCCCTATTTTGACCCTCTCTTTTTTTGGTCAAAAAAGGGCGTCCCAATTGACCAAACGGAATCATCTTATATTTAACTTTTTTCTTGTATTCTTTATATCCTTTTAAATCTCTTTCTAAAACCGCTTCTTCATTTTTTATTCTTTTTGCTATTATAATAGGATATATTAAAAAAATCAAGAAGGATATTATAGAGCCTAATATTAGTGGAATTGTTAAAAATAGCAAAAGTGTTACTGCATACATAGGGTGTCTTACAATTCCATATAGACCTGTATCAATTACTTTTTGATTCTCTTGAACTTCAATTGTGCGAGATAAATATGTATTTTCTCTTAATACTTCTGCATATAAAATATATGCTACAATAAATAAAATTGAAGCTATAATTACCACTATATTTGGTATTACGATCCAACTATATCTGTAATTTAATCCTGCAACAATAAATCCAGACACAAACATTAAACCACTAAATGCAATTACATGTTTTTGCTCGGCTTCTTTTTCTCTAGCATTTAATCTCTTCTTTAGTAATTCTGGATTTTTTATCATTAAAACAATCCCTGCCATAAACATTGGAATAAACAATAATCCCATAAATAGCCATCCATTCCAATATTTAAAAGTGTTGGCAGGAATAAACAATAAACTGCCAACACATAGCACTCCAATTACATATTTTATTATTGCTTGAAAAAATAGTTTAATATTCATTACTTCATCTCCAATCTTTACAAAATGAATTGTATAATTACTCCAGCTAATCCACAAATAACTAATGCTAGTAATTCTCCTATAAAAAATCCTTTGATATGAAACCAATAATTGTGATATTCATTTACCATATCTTCTGTTCCCTTAAAAACAAAATGTTTATCATGGCAAAACCATATAATGTCTAAAACTATTGCATCATATAAATTTACAACTGACCATAATAGGAATCCATATACAAAAGCTTCTATAAATGTTGTATATCCATTTATATATCTTAATACCACACATATAATTATTAAGAATAAAATTGAAGCAAATACTTTTGCAATTATTTTATTCTCTTGAGTTGGAATTTTGTTTTTATATTCATATAAGCTTTTTACTCTTTCTCGTATTTTTGGTGGATAATTATATAATGTTTTAATTGGCTCTCTTGATATGGCATAAACCATTATAGTAAATATTACACATAATATAACACTTTCAATAACTATAATCATGTTTAATTACATCCCTTTCTTTCAAGACACAAAGTTCAATTAAAATATTATATTCCAAGTTATTTTTCAAACTTTATCTATTTTTTAATTATATAACACATTTGTATAAAATAAAAGACTTTACTTAAAAATTCTATTTTGACTTTATATGAATTTTATATTTTGTTACCATAAACAATTTTTTAAAATCAAAATACATCTAAATTATTCAAATCACAGGCGCATCATGACTACTAAATTTATTAGTATTTATATATTTATTTTTGTTATTTCATGATAGTGCCATATTTCATTTTTGTATTATCAAATCAAATAATAAAGCTTTTAAAGCATCAAAAACATCTTTTTTATTAACTTTGAGCTAAAAAAAAATATGACCATTATCATCACTATTGCGAACCAATTATAATATATCTTCATAAAATTTTTTCTTTTTTTGGCTTCTATCATGAAATCTTTTTATATAATATATTATTCCTTCGACTTTTGATAATAAAAATCATATTTTCATTTTTTTTGCAAACTTTCCTAGGCTTTATACTCTCCAGCTTTCATCACTTGGATTGTTTCTAAATTTAATTAACTTTTGAACATCATCTTGCTTTATATATCCTTCTTCTACCGCAACTTCAACAAGAGTATCAAAATTAGATAAACTAATATTTTTTACATTTGCTTCAGCTAATCTGTCTTTGCTTTTTTGCATATTATATGTGAAAATGCTTGCAATTCCAAGTACCTCTGCTCCTGCTTCTCTTAAAACATTTACTACGTCTATAACGCTTCCACCTGTTGAGATTAAATCTTCAATTACAACTACTTTTTGTCCTTTTTCTAATTTTCCTTCTATTTGATTTTTTCTACCATGGTCTTTACTACTTCCTCTAACATAGCCCATAGGTATATTCATCCTATCTGCAGTAATTGCAGCATGTGGAATTCCAGCTGTGCTTGTTCCCATTAAAACTTCAACTTCTGGGTAATTTGCTTTTATAACTTGAGCTAGTCCCTCTTCAACCTCATCTCTTACTTTTGGAGCAGTAAGTGTTAATCTATTATCACAATATATTGGGCTTTTAATTCCACTTGCCCATGTAAATGGGTCATCTGGTTTTAAAAATACTGCTTGTATTTCTAATAATCCTTTTGCTATTTTTTTTGATAAATCTTCCATAATTTTATTCCTTCCTTTATTTTTAATTTTAATCGTTCATTATTGATATTCATAATTAGGCAATTTTTCAACTTATACAAAGAGTTAATATATATTTTTTCTGAATTAAATGTTGAGACCATTCTAATGAAGAAAAATTTATATATTAATTACAGTATAAATAGTATTCCATTATTATTATAATATATTTATCCGCAAAAATCTTCCACGCATTTCCTATATGCTTCAACTGGATTTTCTGCTTTTGTAATTGATCTTCCAACAACAATATAGTCTGAGCCTAATTCTTTCGCTTTTGCTGGTGTTGTGATTCTTGATTGGTCATCTTTTGAATCTGTACTAAATCTTATTCCTGGAGTTATTGTTAAAAATTCTTTACCGCATCTATTCTTAACAGCTTGTACTTCAAGTGGTGAACATACAACTCCATCTAATCCTGCTTTTTTAGAATTTTCTGCATAATGCATAACTACATCTTCTATGTTTTCTTTTATAAGCAAATCTTGCTCCATTACTTCTTGGCTTGTAGATGTAAGCTGTGTAACTGCAATTAAAAGAGGTCTTGTGCCATCTTCTTTTGTTAAGCCTCTAAGTCCTGCTTCCATCATTTTCGTTGTTCCTGATGCATGAACATTTGTCATATCTACATCTAAATTAGCTAATGATTTCATTGCTTTTTCTACTGTATTTGGTATGTCATGTAGTTTTAAATCTAAAAATATTTTGTGTCCTCTTTTCTTTATTTTCCTTACTATTTCAGGTCCTTCTGAATAAAATAATTCCATTCCAATTTTTAAATAAAGCTGTTCATTTTCAAATTTATTTAAAAAGTTTAAAGTTTCTTCTTTATCTTTAAAATCACATGCAATTATTACTGCTTTGCCCATATAATACTCCTCCTTTTTTTATATTCTAATTTTCTTTGTGTATTTTAACATGCTTTGTCATAACATGTTACATCTATCTTGCTAGTAATGATATATAAATTTTTTAAAAAATTTGTAACTCACATCAAAAACCAAACAGTTTGTTTGAAGTATATATTTTTTATGCATTTATTAATTGCGAAAATAGCATTTAAGCCTTTAAACTCTATTACTTGTTTTCATTTAACTAAAAATACTCTAAAAATCCATTGTTATAAATTCTCACGATACATTCAAAAATAAGTGTAGTTATAAATTTATTGCAAAAAACATATATTATATCCTTCAAATTTTCATTAATTTGCTTGGATATTAACATTTTTACATCTTATCACTATTACATCTTTTAGTGTGCTTTTCCTATAATATCTGTCAATTTTTCTATATTATATTTTTCCATCACTCTTGGTAAATCTTCAATTATTTCTTTACAAGCATATGGGTTTACTAAATTTGCTGCACCAACTTCAACTGCTGTTGCTCCTGCAAGCATCATCTCTATTACATCTTCTGCTTTTTCAACTCCTCCAACTCCTATTATCGGAATATTTACCGCTTCATATACTTGATATACCATTCTTAAAGCTACTGGGAATATTGCAGGTCCTGAAAAACCTCCCATTTTATTTGCTATTACAGGTTTTCCAGTTTTTAAATTAATTCTCATTCCAAGTAAAGTATTTATTAAAACAATTCCATCTGCTCCACCAAGTTCGCAAAACATAGCTATTTCTGCTATATTTGTTACATTTGGTGTTAGTTTTACATATACAGGCTTTGTTGTAACTCTTTTTACTGCTTCTGTAACTTCTCTTGCTAATTCAGGAGAGGTTCCAAACGCCATTCCACCATGATTTACATTTGGACAACTGATGTTTAATTCTATTATTTCTATTTGATCTTCTTTGTCAATCATTTCGCAATTATGTACATATTCTTCTATTGAAAATCCGCTTATATTGGCTATTAATGGCTTTTTGAAAACTTTTCTGATTTTTGGTAATTCCTCAGAAATTACTTTATCTATTCCTGGATTTTGTAATCCAATAGAATTTATTAATCCTCTTTCACATTCTGCTATACGAGGTAAATTGTTTCCATATCTTGGTTCTTTTGTTGTTCCTTTTAAAGAAATTGAACCCAAACAATTTATATCATAAAACTCTGCGAATTCATATCCAAATCCGAATGTTCCACTAGCAGGAATAACTGGATTATCAAGTTTAACACCACTTAAATTAACAGATAAATCTTTTACCATATTAATTCCTCCTTCCTAAATACAGGTCCTTCCTTACAAACTCTTTTAGTTCCTTCTTTTGTTTGTATTGAACATCCCATACATGCACCAAATCCGCATCCCATTCTTTCTTCAAAACTTAGCTGTCCATTTACTGTTAAATTTTCATATACAGCTTTAAGCATTGGCATAGGTCCACATGCATAATAATAAGTATAATCTTTTAAATCTTTTAATGCATCTGTAACAAACCCTTTAATTCCAAAGCTTCCATCAACTGTTGAAACATAAACCTTTGCTCCTAAATTTTTAAATTCATTTTTGTAAAACATTTCTCCCTTTGTATTAAAGCCTAAAACAACTATTGGGCTTTTTCCTTCTTGAATTAATTCTTTACACAATCTGTACATAGGAGGTACTCCTACACCTCCTGCTATTAGTAGCGGTCTTTGTCCACTCAAATTTGTATTAAACCCATTTCCAAGTCCTGTAAGAATGTCTAGTTTTTCACCAACATTCATTTTTGACATTATTTCTGTACCTTTTCCAAAAATTTTATATATTATTGTTATTGTATTTTCGTCCCAGTCTGAAACAGAAATAGGTCTTCTTAAATAGCAACCATCTATTTTAATATTTATAAATTGACCTGGGGCTTTTATGTACCTGGTATCTCCCTTTAAAATCATTTTATATACATCTTTTGTCAACATTTCGTTTTTCAATATTTCGTAGACGTCATTTTTGTACATAAATTTTTCCTCCCTTTCCTACATATCTTTATATACTTCTTTTCCTGCGCATAGAGTTAATTTGCATTTTCCATATACATTATTTCCATCAAATGGTGTTGCTTTTCCCATTGATACAAATGTACTTGAATCTATGTTATAGTTTTCATTTAAATCATATACTGTTAAATCTGCTGTTTCTCCTACTTTTATTTCAGTTCCAATTCCAAATACCTTTCTTGCATTTGTGTTCATTAGTTTTATCAGTTCTTCTAAAGTAATAATATTTTTCTTAACTAAATTTGTATATAGAACAGGGAATGCGACCTCTAAGCCTACTACTCCCATAGCGCTTCCTTGCAAACCTTTTGATTTTTCTTCTTTAGAGTGTGGAGCATGATCTGTAATTATTAAATCAATTGTTCCATCTTTTATTCCTCTAATTAGTTCTTCTTGGTCCTCTTTTGATCTTATTGGTGGATTCATTTTGAATCTTCCATGCTCTTGTAAATCCATATCTGTTAATGTTAAATAATGTGGTCCTGTTTCACAAGTAATATTTACTCCTTCTTTTTTGGCTTGTCTTATAGCTTGTACACTTTCTTTTGTTGATACATGGCAAACATGATAGTGGCAACCTGTTTTTCTTGATAGCTCTATATCTCTTTTTATAGGTCCCCATTCACTTTCAGAACATATTCCTTTATGTCCATGAATTCTTGCATATTCTCCATCATGAATATATCCTCCATTTAATAAAGAATTATCTTCACAATGTGCAACTATCATTTTGTTTAATTTTTTAGCCTCCTCCATTGCTTTAAGCATCATTTCTTCGCTTTGTACTCCATGTCCATCATCAGAAAATGCACATACATAATCCTTCATTTCTTCAAAATCCGCAAGTTCTTCACCTTTTTCTCCTTTTGTTATTGAGCCATAAGGATAAACATTTATAACTGCATCCTTTTTTATTGCATCTAATTCTAATTGTAAATTTTCCATACAATCAGGTACAGGATTTAAATTTGGCATTGCACAAATACTTGTATATCCACCTTTTGCTCCCGCCATACTTCCTGTTTTTATGGTCTCCTTATAAACAAAACCAGGTTCTCTTAAATGTGTATGAACATCTACTAAACCTGGTAATAAATACATATTTTTTAAATCATAAACTACATCGAATCCTACAGATTCAATGTTCTCTTCTATTTTTGTAATTTTTTCGTCTTGTACTTCAACATCTGCTTTTTGAAAATTTCCATTTAAAAATACTGTTGCATTTTTAAGTAATAGTTTCATAATATACCTCCTAATTAAAAATCTCTTAGGGAATTAGTTATTCCCACTGATTAGAATTATATTATTAAATTACTATTTTGTCAACAGTATTTTTCTTGTATTTCCTTATATAGCCCTATTTTCTTTTATTATTTATTTCATCCCCCTAAAACCCAATCACTCTTTTTTTATTCCTATTACTAGCATTCATGCCTTCCAAAGCGGTAATAATATCTGCTGAAGTAATAGCGTTAATGCCTTTACAACCAGTATTTGCAATTCTTGTAGATTGTTCAAATTTTGTTTTTTCAAAAACATTTCTAACATATCTACCATTTCCAAAATCTTCTTGCATTCTTGCCTTTTCAAAATTTTTAAGTAAAACCTCCTCACAATTTGAAGCAAGCTTATATTTTTCTTTTTTGCATAATCCCATAAAAATCTGCATTAGTTCATTTGCACTGTAATCTGGAAAATCTATGGTAAATTGTATTCTACTTTCAAAGCCGGGATTTAATTTTATAAGTTCTTTCATTTCATTTGTATAGCCTGCTAAAATAATACAAATCTCATTTCTATGGTCTTCCATTTCTTTTATAAGTGTTGCAATAGCTTCATCTTCGAAGCTTCCTCTATATTGTGAAACTAAACTATATGCTTCATCTATAAATAAAACACCTCCAATAGCCTTCTCTACTGTATCATGTACTTTTTGGGCTGTCCATCCAACATATTTTGCAACTAAATCTCTTCCATGTATTTCAACAAATTCTCCGTTTCCAGGTAAAATATTTTCCTCATCAAATAATTTACCTATTACTCTGGCTACACTTGTTTTTCCTGTTCCGGGTTTTCCATTAAAACACATGTGAAGAGTAGGCATCTCTCCACGCTCTTGGTTTATTTTTACATAGTTTAATATTTTTTGTACTTCTTCTTTTATTCTATTAAGACCTATTAATTTATCTAGCTCCTCTTTTGCAGTTGTTCTTGGCTTTTCATTACTAAATTTTTTTCTTTTAGAAACATTTGAGTTTGTTTTTCCACTTTTCTTTTTTAACATATCACTACTAACTATTTTTATATCTTTGCTTTTGCATTCTACAATTAATTGCATAACTTGATTTCTTATTTTCCAAAATGGTTGGTCTGAGAATTCTTTTATATCTTGTCTTTTATATTTAATATTATTTTCATCAAATATGTTTCTACAATACATTATCTTGTCTTCTTCAGATATTTTTTCTATAGTCATTCTCCAACTAGCCAAATCACCCAATTCTGCATCCATTTCTCCTTCACACCATTTCTTATCTTCAAAAATAAATACTTTGTTTTTATTTAATTTAATAATTTCCTTTATGCTTTCTATATCATTTTCAATATTAATTCTTAACTTATTTTCTCTTATAACTATTATTGCATCATCAATTCCCGCTATATAGTTTAAAGGAAAAGATACATTTTTATTAATAACATTATCTAAATAACAAATATTGTCATTAGGTATTATTCTGTGTTTTAGTAAAACTTTACCAACAACTTTTAGCAAATCATTTAATAGTAGATATGATGAATCATTTCTAATTATTATATTGAAATTTCCAAAGTCAACTTCCCCATTGATTTTTAATTTAGAATAAACTATCATGTTTTTAAGTACTTCTTTATTTTGCACTACTCCACACAAATTATCTAGTTCATCTATTATTCTTTCATCTTCTGCATTTAATTCATACTCTTTTAACATAAAAATAACCTCCTTAATTACTACCTAAATATTATATAGTAAATTAAGGAGGTTCGCAATCTGCTTGGTCACATATTGTATTTATATTATTTATTTGAATGTATAAATATTTTGAGAAATAATCTTATTTAACTAAATAGTTTAAAAATTCTTAGGAATTTTGCAAGGGAATCTCAAAACAAAACTTTTTGAGGGTGCTTGCAAAATTTATTAGAATTTTTTAACGTTAAATGCAAGTTAACTAAGATTATTCGAAAAATATTTATATATTCAAAATATGTATCTACTTGTACCTCTTTCCCGCTTCTTTTATTATCTCTTTTATATCTTTAACAAGGCTTTCTGGCTTTTTAACAGTAACCAAATCCAAATTTCTCATAGTCCAAAGTTTAAATCCTAATGGATTTGCTTTAAGTTTCATTTTAAAAGTATCTTCATTTATTGGCTCTATTTCTACATTTTTTCCGAACTTTTCCATAACCTCGCCAAGTAAAAATTCATTACATTCTGCTTCTATTTTAACTTCATTTCCACTAAACACTTCTACTGAACTATCTGCATAATGTTCTATATCTTTTTCTGTCATTTTTATTTTAACCTTTTCATCTAATTCTATTAAATTCTTTATTCTATCTAATCTATAATGATAAAGCTCTGTGTTTCCTTCTTTTATTCCAAGCATATAGAATTGTTGTTTATCATACACCAAAGCATAAGGCGAAACTGTAGGCTTGCTTACAATTTGCTTTTCTATTTTATTTCCATTTATGCAATATTTCCAATACTCAAACTTTATTTTGTTTTTATTTATTATGCTATTTGAAATGTCTTCAATATTTTTTATTACTTCAATATTATTTGTTTTTCCTTTTGGTGAATAAATTCTATAATTTTTTATTTTTTCATTTTCATATTTAGTCTGTAAGTTTTTACATTTTTTTATTATGCCTTTTGCCATTCTTGGCTCTATAAAAGTTGAATAACTAAATGTATCTATTATAGCCCTAATTTCTCCAGGTTCAAAATCAGTTTCTGGATCATTTGTAATATAGTATCCTATCTTGTTGTCATTGTATGTACTTATATCATATCCAAATTTTTGTTGTAGTAAATTTATATTTCTTCTAATTGTTCTTGGATCTATGTCTACTCCATATATTTTATTAATTTTCGTTTTTATTTCTGAAATTGATAGTTTATGATTTTCATCACTAAATTTTTTTAATACATTTAATATGTATAAAATATTTCCATTTTTCTCATATAATTCCATATCTTTTTTTCCTTTCTTTTCAGCTTAATCTCCCACCTTAGTTGTTAAAATTCCTCTCCTATAATATCTTTAAATCTCTCCCAAATTTTCACCATTGCAAAAGTATCTAATTTACAATACTCTAATAGCCCTTCTCTTATCTTTTGAGCTTCTTCTTTTGTTTTATTTCTTAAGCTTAAAAATGTATCAGAAGCTTCTTCTCCATTATGCACAACAGGTAGTTTATGATAATCAAGTTCAGGGTCATCTGGATAAAGTGCTGGTAAAACTGCTTTAATAGAATATGAACCTTTCATCTCTTTCATGTAATAATCTCTTCTTCTAAATGGTACCATAAAATCAATCATATTACTATTTATTCGTTCTAGGTCTTTAGCTAAATCTGGAAACATTTTTGAAAGTTCTCTATTTCTCACTGGCTCAAAACTATTATTATATATAATTACACTTCCATTATCAGGTATATCTCTTATCATGCTTTCTGCAAAATGCCTTATAAAATCCTTATCATCTACTTCTGCTAAAAATTCTCTATGCTCTACTTGTGCGCCTTCTTCTCTTATAATGTGCAGAGAATATTGAAATGGAAGTTGTTGATATCCCCAAGTTCCCTCATACTCGGGAATTGCAAGTTCTATTGTTTCAAAATCTAAAAAATATAACGGATATTTTAAAGAAGCCATTAGCTCTTTTATAGCCTCTTTATTAATTTTGGGCTCTAAATTATTTAACTCAAAGTTAATTTGCTCTAAAAACTTCTCATTTAATTTTTCATTTTTCAGGTCTTCAAAACTTATCTTTCCCTCTTCAAATTTTTCAAACTTTTTTGTCCATTCCATTTTAAAAATATCAAACACATTTGGCTCTGGTAGGTCTTTTGTACAATATTCCCAATAATCACATACATAAGGCTTTCTACATGCCATACCTAATTTAGATTCTGGTTCATTTTCTTTTGTATATGTATTCATATAGTCATTTATATTTTTTATGTTTGTCTCAATTTCTTCTAATTTTGATTTAGCAATATCTGTTATATCTTCTATTATGAATAATTTATCAAGCTCTAGCTTATCATGAAAAATATATTTGTTGTTTATATACACTAAATAGGCTTTTTTAATGTTAAACCCTAATTTAGATAGAACATAGTATTGATATGATACATCATCTAAGTTTATATCTTTTAAACTTGCTGAGCTTTTCACCTCATATATTTCTATTCCATCTTCAAAATTCTTTAAAATATCTACACTGCAAAAATTATTTTCATATATAAACGAAGCCTCTGTGATAATATTAGACTTTTGCTCTAACAATTCTTTAGTTTTTTCCACCATAACATTTAGGTCTTTATTAAATTCAACATCTTCATATTCTCCAAATAAACCTTTTGCCAAATTTCCTACTGCTGTTCCGTTCTTAAAAACTGAATCTCTTGCTTTTGAAACTGCTTCTTCTGGTTTGTATTTTCCCATCCATAATTTTTTAGGACATCCTAAAGCACTACAATATTTTGATTTTGATAAATTCACATTATTCATATTTACAAATCACCTCTTTAACTGTATAATTCTATTATAATCTTGTAAAGATACTTGGTCATATAATGTCAGATTAATTATATACTATTTTTTCAAAAAAATAAATAGTTTTTTTAATTATAACTAATAATAAACTTTCTAACTATTAGTAAGTTTATTATTATGTAAATTGTGATATACTATTAAAAAACGATATTGGGAGGTATTTATGAACGCAGAAGTAAAATCTGAAATGGATAGAGTTTTTGGTTCTATTTTAAAACAATACAGAAATAAAATGGATTACACACAAGCAGATATGGCTGAAAAATTAGGAATCTCTGAAAAATATGTTTCAAGAGTTGAAACAGGAATTGGTGGAATAAGTAAAGAAACTTTAGCTAAATACATAAACCTTTTAGGAATTACTCCAAACTTATTTTATAAAGAATTTGTTACTAATCCAAGAGTCAAAAAAGAAATTGAGGTTTCTGAAAAACTTTCTGAACTTTCAACAGAAAAATTAGAAGTTGTCTTACAAATGGCAAAAATGATAAAAGATTTAAAATAAGAAAATAATGGATAAAGTTGGACAAAAGGATAGTTCTTTTGTCCAACTTATTTTTTTCCTAAACTGATTTCAATTTCTTTTGTATATTTTCCCTTATTAATATTTAAAGTCACTTTATCACCTATTTTTCTTGTGTAGATATATTGTCTTAAATCATTGACCGTATTTAAATTTACATCATCTATCTTGGTGATTATATCCCCTTCTTTTATTCCTTTGCCATCTGCTGGACCACCTTTTACAATCTGAGCTATATAG
>Ga0247611_10005350_pt1 | contig 17087 bp, 17 predicted proteins | sample 177DNAGHGhighgp2_FD_192422 | JGI IMG/M metagenome (GOLD analysis project Ga0247611, IMG submission 192422) | Sheep rumen microbial communities from Palmerston North, Manawatu-Wanganui, New Zealand - 1770 DNA GHGhigh gp2 | ecosystem: Host-associated > Mammals > Digestive system > Stomach > Rumen... | reverse complement strand
ATCTTTTATCTTATGGTTTAATACTAAGTACGCGTTAATCCATTTAACATTTTTACATGTAAATCATTTGAGTTTTCTTCTATAAAGTTATACTCTTTTCCATAATGTAATTTATATGGAACTTTTTGTACCCCTGATGCAGTTTCAAGCACTGGAACTACATCCTTTGCAAATTTGTCTAATTCATCTCTACGAAAATATATATGTATGTTATCGCGATTCTCTGTGTTTCTGCCATTAGAAGTATCTGTTCTTTCAAATAAAGGAGTTATCCCTTTGTCTTGAAAAGCTTTTAAAACCGGTAATACATTTCTTGTGGCAGGTATAGATAAATAACATAGGACATCTCTGTCCTCTCCAGTATCTTTCCATTGTTTTTGAAGATTTAAATACGCCTGTTTAATTAATTCTTCCATAAATGCTATTCCTCTTTGTGCCTGATATTTATCGCCATCATCATAACGATTAACCATATATCCTATTTCATAAACATCTGGTTTATTTTTTTCCTTTGATATATATATAAATTGTTTATTTGCTTCTTTGAATTCATCATCAGACTCTTCATACAATCTATATACCTCATCTAAAAAATACCCTGGCACTGTGCCAAGTCTTTTCCCTTTATCAATATATATAGTTGGAGATATAGTTGTCTCATTTCTATTTGGGCTTCCAAAATCAAATTTATGTCCTGGTAAATTAAAAACTCCTCTGTTGTTATTTGAGAGTAGAACACTGAATCTACCACCTCCTGCTTCCATTGAATTAGGAAATACATAGTAATTAACACCAGATTTATTAGCCGTTTTTATAAATTGAATGATTTCACTTCCTGTATAGCTTTCTGTGCACAAATTGTCACTTTCAACCATATCATCTTCAGGTAATAATCCCTTTATCTTTGCTACTCTTCTTTGAAACTCAAATATATTTACATACCTACTTCCGCCATTCCTTACATCATGATTTAGTTCATCTATTTTAGACTGAATTTCCTCATCAGTCGCATTTTTTAGACTTTCAGCTATTTCTATTTCTTTTTGCTTTCTTTGCTCGATATCTCTTTTTTCTGCTTCTTCGACTTCAATTCTTCGAGCTTCTACCTCTGCAGCTCGTTTCTCTTCTTCTTCAGCTTCTTTTGCAGCTATTCTTTCTCTTTCCGCAGCCTCTTCTTTAGCTTCTTTATCTCTTTCAGCCACTTGTTGGAACTCATTTTGCATATTATTTAGCTTATATCTTATAAATACTATTTTCGATATAAAATCAAATAATTCATCTTTTGAAACCTCTCCTGCAAACATTTTTCTAAGAGAATAGTCTCTAACCTTTTGTTTATCTAATACAAAATTAACTTTATCCGCATAACTATCAATTTGAGTAAATGTACTATTGCCATATTGGTTTATAATATCTTCATTATTACTTAATCTCTCATAATCATTTGCCATTTTACTCATGTCTTGATCCAAAAGACTTGCAAACTCCATTTGCTGTTCCTCTGTTAATGATTCAAAAGGATTTTCATATCTTTGCCCATTCAAAACACCATACTCATCTCTAGAAACTAAATACATTAATTCCATCATTTTCAATCTATACTCAGTTTCTAATGTTAATATATTATAATCATCTCTATTTACATCAGTAAGTATTGGTTTAACATCCTCACTTGCACCAGCCACTAAATCTGGTATTTTTTCCGACTCATCAACATTTTTATCAATAGCCTCAACCTCTGCAATAATGGCATTTAGCATATTACTATCTATCATTTTATCTGAATTTGACTCACAAAACCATTTTTCTAGTCGTTCATTTATAGTTTTTATTTTTTTTATAGCTTCTATTCCTCTGGCTTTTGCTAAATCATTTTTGAATAGTTTTTGATATGTTGCAAATGCCTCCTTAACGTCATCATCCTGGTCATTATTAGTTTGACGAATGAGTGCTTCCATAGCTTCAGCTTGCTTTCTTAAATCACTTCCCTCCATTGGACAGTGCTCTTGTATAAAAGCGATATCTTTTTTTTGTAGATGTAAAGTCCATAACATACTATGAGATAACTTTCTACATTCATCATCACTTGTAAATCTTAAACCACCACTTGCAGTCCTCACTTTCTCAATCGTCCTCTTATCATCCGTATCTTTTTCAACTCCTGCCTCGTCATAACCAGGATTAAAAAACCATTCAAGGACTCCCATTTTTACCTCCCAAAAACAATTACTCTTATATAATTTGTCTTCTTTATTATATATAATACGTATATATATATACTTTTAAAATAAATCCATTATTTGTCTAACGACCATTATATCATACTTTTTAGCAAATTGCAACCGTGGAACCATTGACAATGTTAGTTTCTAGCATATTACAATCTCGAAAACGTTGAATTAATTGGACTTTTATGTTATAATTAGAATAGTTAGAATATTTATGTTTTCCCCTTCACCTTAATAGAGTTGGGGATACGTTCCCCCTCTATTAGTTCTATTATATATGTGTATGTTTCAGTATATTTAGCACGAAAAAGGAGTATGGTTATGGTTATGCCTAAAGTATGGGTAATCGTTGTTGTTGCCATCTACATGGTGGCTTGGGTTACATGCAGTATCGTTTCATATCGGAAAAGTAGGGAAGCCTTTGAAACGACATTTGCTGCATTTGCAATTATTGCATTTGTGCTGGCAATTGTCGGCGGGCTGTTCCTTGGCGGACATATTTCATTAAAAGAGATCCCACAGCTTCCCACAATTCCAAAGAAATGATTTCACGCAATCCGTTTTATGACCTACGAAGCGATTCGTAGGTCATCTTCTTTTGTTAAAAAAAGCTAATACGAATTTTGTATTAGCTTTTCCTATTTATCTAAATAATCTCTATTCCTGCCTGATTCATGAGTTTAAATGCCATTTGATTATATTCTTCCCTTGAATGAGTCGGCGCATCATAAGTCTCAACAGCTTCTTTAGGTATAGTGATTTTAATATCTCTATCTATTTGGTCAAAATAGTTTTGAAGTGGAATCGCAAGGTTTAGCACACATATATCAGTACAGCATCCAACAATCACGACTTTTTCCAAATTTTTTAAAGCATTTATTGTATCTATAAATCCTTCAGCGTAAATCGCACTTGTAGAATTCTTTTTAAATACAATTGAGTTTTCATTTTCAAAACTTTTTAATTCATCAACTAGTTCAGATTCTTCTGTATTTTCAACACAATGAACAGGATATCTATTAAACTCCCTACAATTCTCCTTGTGAGTATCTTTGATAATAATATTTAGCCTCTCCTCATTCTCTTCAAATTCTTCCATAAGTTTAATTTGAATTGGAATAGTATGGCGAATGTATTTGTCATGCATTGCGCCTTCATTTACAAATCCATTTACCATATCAACATTTATTAAAATCTGCTTTATTTTTTCTAAATCTTTCATAAGTCCACCTTTATTTTTTTACTATTTTTTGCACTTCTTTTTTGTATTTTTCTTTTGTTGATTCTTTTACTGTTTCTATATTATCACCTGTTTTTTCTTCTTGGCATTCTTTCAAATAATCCATAATAACATGAGCTAGATTCACGAAGTCTTCTTCTTTCCATCCCTTTGTTGTCATTGCTGGCGTACCAATCCTAACGCCAGAAGATTTTAGTGGTGGCAATGTATCATTTGGAATTTGGTTTTTATTAAGAGTAATATTGATATCATCAAGTAATACTTCTACATCTTTTCCCGAAAGTCCACAAGAAGTATAAACATCTAGTACAAACATATGATTATCTGTACCACCTGATATTACTCTCCATCCATTTTTTATAAATTCTTCGCTAAATGCTTTAGCATTTTTTATTATTTGCTTTGCATATTCTTTAAATTCTGGCTTAGCATCTTCTTCAAAACATATCCCCTTCGCTGCTATGATATGCTCTAGTGGTCCTCCTTGTATACCTGGGAATACTGTTTTGTTTATTTTCTTTATTATATCTTCAGAATTTGTAAGAATAATACCGCCTCTTGGACCTCTCAATGTTTTATGCGTTGTACTTGTTACAACATCTGCATATGGAATTGGAGATGGATGTACACCACCTGCAATTAAACCAGCAACATGAGCCATATCTACCATATAGTATGGTTTTTCTCCACCATGTTTTTTAGCATATTCATCTATAATATCTCTATATAGTTTATAATCTATTATTCTTGAATAAGAGCTAGCTCCAATAATTATAAGCTTTGGATTATGCTCATATAATAATTTTTTGAATTCTTCGTTATCAATATATCCATTTTCATCTACTCCGTATGAATATGATTCATAGTCTTGCCCAGAGAAACTCATCTTATATCCATGTGTTAGATGTCCCCCTGCGTCTAAACTCATTCCAAGTACAACATCTCCTGGATTTATTAGAGCTCTATATACAGCAAGGTTGGCGGAAGAGCCTGAGTGTGGTTGAACATTTGCATATTTGCAATCAAATAATTTACATACATCCTCAATAGCCTTTGTTTCAATCATGTCAATGTATTTACATCCTCCATAATATCTTCTTCCTGAGTATCCTTCAGCATATTTATTAGTAAGTATACTTCCAGCTGCTTTTAATACTCTTTCACTAGGAAAATTTTCAGATGCAATTAGTTCAACATTTTCTTTCTGTCTATTTTTTTCCAATTCAATTATTTCTTCATAAGACTCCTTAATCATAAGCACTTCCTCCTTTTCATGAAAATAAATCTGAAAATTTATTTTCAAAATATTTACACACATTATATCAAACTTTTTTAATTATTCAACAAAAAAAGAACACCTAAAAGATGTTCTTTTTTACACATCTATGCTTCACTTGGCTTAACCATAGATGCAAATCTCTTGATTATTTCTAAGACTCCAGAAGCTGCAAATAGTAGTATCGAGCCAACCACGTATACAACCATATGTTTTTTTATTTCTGCCTTATCAGATGGGGCTGCAGAAATATACTTAATAGCTAATACTATTAACATTATAACTGCCACACCAACACCAATAACTTGTGCTATCGTCAAAACAGATTGAATTATTTCCTTAGCTGATCTAGCAACGCCTGTTGGATCTTTTGCATCGTTTGTTATATAACTTGAGGATATTCCTCCATATTCTTCTGTACAATAGCCGACCATATTAGCTGAAATTGAAAAATATAACATGATCATTAATAGCAAAATTGCTATTCCTTTAATTAAATTTCTTTTCATAAAAATCACTCCTTTCAAAATATGAAAATTTAAGATAATATATCTAATATTCTTACTTCTTGCTCAAGTGTGTCATCGCCTAACTCTTTTATTTCATTTTTAAAGTATTCTTTCATCTTTTTAAATAATTCTTTAGATTGAGTACTTGTTGTTAATTTTACTGAAGATCTCTCGTGCTCTCCAAGTATTTGAGTAATTTGATCCTCATTATAATCAGAAGAAAAAATCCCTGTTTTTTCTGTTACTAGAAACTTATTATCCTTACCACTTCTTTCGAATAATATCCAGTCCTTCATAAGATTTGCATATCTTGTAAGTAGTATTCCTTTTCTAATTCCAGTATTATCATAATATTCCTCTTTATTGTCAAAATTTACTATTTGCTCATTTTCATGTCTTATATGATGTCCATCTTCATATGATACTTTTAACTTTATATTTCCATTTAAGTTATTATTATTCTCAAGTTTTAATAGAATAATTCCGCCTTTAACTTCGCCATTTTCATTACGTTTTGATGGGAATAATGTGTTTACGTGCATGATATTTTCTTTTTTATCATTTTGCGCATCTGTTCCATATACTGCCTCAAGTCTATAATCAGTTGAGTCAAAATCCAGATTTAGATTAAATACTAAAGGTGTAACCATAAAATCAAAATCCTCACCCATCTGCTTCTTAAATTCTTCTTCATTGTGTACTGAATAATAGTTTGCACCTTCAACAGTTCCTAATTTTTCAATAAGTCCTGTATTAAAATCTACTCCAACACCTATAAAACTTGTATATATTTTTTTCTTACTATTTTCCTCAATCATTCCCATTAAAGAAGTAGAATCTGTCATACCCGTGTTTGGCATTGCATCTGTGATTACTATTATTCTATTTTGATATTCTTCGTCGTTTTCTACCGCTTGTAATTCTTGAAGTGCTAGCCTATATCCAACTTCAAAGTTTGTTCCTCCGCCTTCTTTAATGTTTAAAATATTTGCTTTTACATTTTCTATGCTATCATCAAGACTCCCTAGCTTTCTATTTATAGAGCCTTTACTCTCAAAAGTTACTAGTCCAAATCTGTCATCAATATCTAAATGGTCTACTAATATATTTACAGATTCTTTTGCAACATCCATTTTGCTTTTATATCTTTCTTCGACATATCCATCCATATAGTTTCCATCATAATAATAAGAATTAAATGATGAGCTCATTGAACCAGATATATCTAACACTACTACCAAATTAAGTTTTGGCCTAACAAAGTCACTTTCTTTTATATTCGAGTTTAAACCGACAGTCATAAAATATTCTTTTTCTCCAGAAATAGGATCTTTCGAAACAGCTGTTGAATACGATGGATAGAATAAATCATTGCTATTTCCCTTTGCATTACCTGTATCAAAAGAATAATCATAAAAGAGCCCATTATATGTAATATCTGTTGATATTGGAAAATAACCATTTTCTATATTTTCTCTAAAATTATTTATCGTCCTTGCACCACCAGTTGAAAACCCCAAACTATCACTTGCTGAATTTTGTACATTACTTTCCGTACTCTTAAATAAACTCCTAAATGTTGACCCTCCTGCTGTTCCTGTAGAGTCGGTTGCTCCCATTTCGATATCATTATTTATTTCACCACTAAAACTCCCAACATTATTCGAATTATTTATTTCATTTCCAATTGTTGTTGGAATACTGGAAGGAATTACTAATCTTTTGTATAAATATGCTCCCAGAGAAGCAATTAATACCATTAAAATAATAATTATTATTAAACCTTTCTTCATAACAATCTCCTTTCTAATTATTTTTTCCACGTAAAAAAGCATCTAGATATCTCATTCAATATTTAGATGCTTTTAATATCAATTATTATTGGTTTTTTTACAAAATTATTTTTTTATTTTTATTTTTTTCTTAAATGCAAAGAATACTGTCAAAAAAAGTAAAATCATCAAGGCTACTGAAGTAAAAATAAATGATAAATTTCTAATGGCCATAACAGAACTAGCTGACGTTCCAGTATCATCTTTAGCACCAGATTTAATATGTTCCGTTGCTATTTCACCAAAATCAAAATAATTATCTGCACTGCTATTCTCAAATTCTTTTGATTCTGATTTTGAAAGATCTTCTTCAAATGATTTATTGCTTTCAACATCTTCAACAACATCCTCATCCGCTTCTTCATATTTCGTTGTAGTATCACTCTCGTTTTTTTCTACAGATGAAAAATGTTTTTGACTTTCCTCTAATGAAAGAATAAGTATAAATGCAACCAAACTAACTGCAGATGCTTTAATATGATGTAAAGCTTTATAATATCTCCATTCAACCGTTCCAATCGGCATATTAAGCATTTGTGCTATTTTTTCAAAAGTCATATCAGACAATATCCTTAGTGATATTATCTCCTTGTCAATTGGCTTTAGCCCATTTAATAATCTATAATATGCTGTCATATCAACCAAATCATCAATTTCATTACTCTCAGATTCTAAAGTATACATATCATCGATATCTATTGTAATTTTTTGTTTTCTCAAAAACTGCATTACCTCATTTTTTGTAACCACATAAAGCCAGCTTGCTTCCCCTTGCGTAGGAAGTAAACTAGAATCCATCTTTAATATTTTGGTAAAAACATTTTGAGTAACATCTTCACTATTTTCTTTGTTTTTTAAAATAGAAAAAGCAACGCCATAAACTATACTATAATAGTTTTTGTACAATAGTTCAATGTCATCCTTGTTTCCATCCTTGATTCCTTGAAAAATTATTTTCAATTCTTTTTCGTCAATTTTTTTCATTATTAACCTCAATGCATAAGAAAAATTATAATCATTTAACTTAATTTTTAATTTTTTTAAAGAGCATAAGATAACTATCCTATACTCTTATATTATAATATGTTTACATAAAAAAATCAAATTTTAAAAACCCCTATCATCGTCATCAGTGTTTATTTTAGCTATATTACCAATTTTCTTTTTTGACGAATTAGCTTTTTCTTCTAGTATTTCTCTGAATCTACTCTCGTCAATAATATTTATATCTGCTTTTTCATTACTATCCGGTATTAATTGCATATCAAGTAAGCATTGAGACATCCAAATATCAGTATCACCTGAAATTTCATTAATCTTATTTTGCCTTTCTTTTATGATTTTTTCCGTATCTGCATCTCTCATTCCAACCAACCAAACTTTAGTTGGCCCACTTACTAGTTGAGAATTATAACTATTAATATCAATTAACTTATCTTTACACTCTGCTAAGTGTCTTGCATCTGTATATAATACTGTCTTTCCTACTTTTGGCTCTATTCTATTTGCTAAATAAGCCATAACATCTGTAACGTCTTGTCCTTGAAGCCTTGACCCTTTTTCTAGTTCTACATCTATAGCAAATGGTAAGAGATTATAATTTCGATTTTCTACTTCACCTAACAATTTTTCTATAAATACTATATCTTCTTCTGCTTCATCTGTATTTAGAGATGTATCATAAAAATAGAAACCATATGGTATTCCTAATTCTTCACATACTTCTGCTTGACGGACATAGTTATCTCCATTATCGACCATTTTACCAGCTTTCCCATATCCTCTAGCACCTATTCTTATATATACATAATCGATTTTCCCAGATACATCCTTTGTATTGTGAGTTTTACCATCCAAAAAACTATAACAACTTTCAGGAATAGCATCTCCATTTGTAAGAAGATTTCTTAGTGTTTCGGGTGACATTCCTGAGACGTCAATCCCCACAACTTTTCCATTTTCATTGACACGCACATTTTTTAGAATTTCATCAATTCTTTCAGCAGATACATTTTCTTCATCTTTTGAGTTTTCTTTTTCTTCTTTATACTCTTTTAAATATTGACTTGCTACATACCCACTAGAGCCATCTTTCAAATTTACCCTTACCCATTCTATGTCATCAACCTCTCTTGTATTTTCAATATTTGACTTTTGCACCTTCAAATGTGTTCCGTCTTCTATTGCTGCAATTACATCTGATTTTAGTCCTGGTTCTTCTCTAACATTTAATTTATTACCATTATGTTCTTCTATATCAACAACATATTCTACTAAGTCATAATCATTTAAATACCCTTCGGATACATATCCAATATATTCTTTGCCATCTTTAGCCTTATATTTTATCTCTATCCATTTAACACCATTTTCAACAATTTCATCTTTTCCTGTCGTCTCTACAACTTCTCCATGAGGAATTCCTACAATTAAGCTTTCTGGATTAATAACTCTAGCACTTCTTAAATTTAGATCAACAAAGTTTGCATTCGACGTATCTACTACTTTTTTCTCAACTTCATTTTCCTTTTGGGAAGTTTTACCTTTTCCATCTATTCTATCAACGTAGTCACTACATACATATGCTTTTTGTAATTCTCCATCACTAACATAAAAAATAGGTACCCACATGAAATCATTATCTTTAGATACTATATTTTCTCCTCCAAAAACAAATTCGCCTTCTGCTAGAGTTCCTATTTTCGTTTCTTTATCCATCGTTGTTGAGTTCCTAACATTTACATGATCGGTACTCGTTACCTCATATATGTGTTTTGTGTATTCTTCAACATCCTCTGGAGTCAAATCTTCTATTATGTCAATATAGTCTTGATCTGTAACACCATGAAGAATTTCTCCCATATCAGAAACACCAATAATCTTATATTGTCCTTCAAACTCATTATCATTCTGATCAACCAATACAAATGAATCATCATCCAGTGTACCTATCAATTTTCCATCATCATAAACTGGTATCTCACCATCATACTCATCATCATCTGAATCTCGAGCAAATGCTAATGACTCATATCCAAAATTTGAATAGCTGTCATCTTTATGCTTATTATAATAATCTTGTAGAGCAATAAGCCCTGCTGCTGTACCCCCAACAGCCAACATTATTTCCACTCTTTTAAAAAAGTACTTTAATGGATTTTTCTTTTTATTAGGTGGCTTTACCGTTTTTTTACTTTTTGAAGTTTTTGCAGAGGATTTATTGCCTGACTTTGCAGGCTTTTTTTGATTACTTGATTTTGAAGACTTTTTTTTGGGTTGTTCCCTTTTACTTATCATTCATCTCTCCTCTTAATAATTTTTTCTTGTTGAAAAATCTTAAGATAAACTTTGGTATACTTTCTATCTGCTCCTTATATGCTAAGTTTTCTTGTTTAAGTATATCAATATTGGACTTTAGATTTATGTTTTGTTTTTCTAAATTCTCTATTTTTTTGCATAACTCATCATTAATGCTTGCAATTCTTCTATCAAAAATATCAAAAGTATTTTTATACTCATCTTTTAAAGCATTATTTTCAGATTCTTTTTGGCTTATCTCTCTTTTTAGTCTTATAACTTCATTATTTTTTCTAACCATATTTAATTTCATTAGTAATTCTTCCATACGTGCCCCTTCTACTTATGACTTCGTATTCTCTTCAGCTTCCATTATTCCACATTTTAATAAACTAAGCATTGCTATTGAAATAATCATTCCACCCAAAATGTCACTTGCCCAGTGTACTCCTGAAAGTACTCTTCCAACAACAATTGTAGCCATTAATATGAATGTTAATATATTAAGACATTTTAATAGTTTTGGATTAGTTATATAGTATCTAAGCATCATCATAGCACTACCACATAAACAGATTGCTAGTAGTGTATGGCTTGATGGATAAGAGGCTTCTAGTTCATTATCAATTAATGTTGGTCTATAATTAATGATATTTTTTTCAAAAAATACATAAACCATACAAAACAATATATAAAATATTCCTAATTTTATAATTCTTTTATCCACACCTGATAAACTTTTTGTGGATATTAGTTGTTTTAGCCCAATTAATCCAAAAAAAGCAACAAATAAAAATGGTATTATTCCTAAATATTTCGTAATTTCATACCATTTCATGTTTACACCAATCAATTGGTGAATTGTATTATTAAAATGACTAAATCCCACTGTTGAATCAAGTGGGCCTATCTTATCAACATCTATTCTTTTTACTAAAATCGTGTATACTATTGCACATATTACAAATAATAAGCTAATTATTCTAATCTTTCTTTTACTCATCTGTATCTCCTCTATTTCTTACACTAACCCCATAATCCTTGGTAATATTGCCGATAAATAAAAAGCAATAAAAAATACAATAAATGGAACTACCGTTGCATTTCTCTTTAGTTTTAGGTTATCACTCAAATTATATAGTACCGCATACATTACACCCACTACTATCAATAGTACAACCCATAAAAGATATACCGCATATTTGAATTGCAAATCCTTAATTATTGGATTAGTAAATAAATTCCATAATAAGGCTCCCTCCATCACGCAAATACCCGACACACCATGTGACATTAAAAATATTAATCCTGTTTTTCCGACGTTCATTGCAATTAATATTCCTGCTATATAGAAAATAAATCCGAATAAATACACACCATATGTATCTATATTAAATATTCCAACAAGTGCAGTCATAATAAAAATAATTGCAAGCCATATCTTTTCAAGATCAACATTTGCAAAAATCCCACCCTTAATTTTTAATATTCTTAAAGTGTATTTTGTCTCTTTAATAGTGTTTACTGGATCTTTCTCATATGATTTTCTAAGTTCATTTAAGCATTTTTCAAATACTTCATCGCTTTTAGCTGTTCTTCCCTTTACTTCATCTATATCTATATCATTTGAATAATCTATCATTTTTACTTCCTTTCAAAATTTTTATATCATAAAACCATTTATTATTCAATTTAATTTAAGTTACAATTCCACATAAATTTTTAATAACCTCTCCGCTTATTATAAGTCCTGCAACTGAAGGTACAAACGAAATACTTCCCGGTACAGCCCTTCCAGTAGAACCTTTTGTCTCAATATTATCACTTTCAATTAATTTTATAGGTTCTTCTTTTGAATAAACCACTTTTAATGATGATATATTTCGTACTTTTAATTCTTTTCTCATAACTTTTGCAAGAGGACAAATGCTTGTTTCATAAATATCTGCCACTTCAAGTCTAGTAGGATCAAGTTTGTTTCCTGTTCCCATACAAGAAATAATTGGAATGCCACTATTTTTAGCTCTCACTATCAATTCTATTTTAGCTGTAATTGTATCTATGGCATCAACAATATAGTCCACGCTACTGTCAATAATCTGAGGGCTTCCGGGCATAAAAAAATCTGCATGCGTTTCAACATTAGCAATCGGATTTATTTCTAATATTCTTTCTTTTTCAACCTCGACTTTTTTGCGTCCGATAGTTTTAGTTGTTGCAATTATTTGTCTATTTAAATTAGTAATGCTAACCTCATCATTATCAACTAAAACGAAGTTTTGAATACCTGCTCTTACTAATCCTTCTACAACATATGAGCCCACTCCTCCAAGCCCAAATACTGCCACTTTTGAATTTTTTAATTTTCTAACACCTTCTTGACCTAAAAGCAATTCTGTTCTTGAAAACTGATTTAACATTATATTCACTCCTCTTTTCTCTTGCTAGAAATTATATCAAATTAATGCATTTCTTCCAATACATTTATTTAACTTATAAAATGAAAATGCTCCATCTAGGAGCTATCACAATCTTTTACAATTATGATTTCCTAGATGGAGTATTTTTTATTCTACAACACTAAGCTCAATCATATCATTTTTATTTAAAAACAAATGATAAGTCTTATATTCTTCTACATACCTGCGTTCTGGATCTTCTTTTCGACGATCATTATCAATTCCGTTTTTATAAGTTATAGATACTTGAATATAGGTTTCACCACCTTCAGTTATGTCTTCTTCACCAAATACCAAAGTATTACGTGTCATGACTCCTTCTTCATTGGTAATAAATGAATACTGACTGGTATCTTTTATCTTGGCTATTTTTGTTTTTCCAAATGCTTCTGGATATATATAGTCTACCTCTTCACTTTGACTTACTATTTTTCCAAAATAATGGCCATATCCACCCAATACTGTATAAGAAACAACGCTAACAATAATCAAAAGGCGTATCAACATTCCTGCGGCACAAACAAATATGAAAAATCGATATTTAAGAGAATAATCTCCAACCGCAAACATATCTGATCCAGTTTTATAGTATCCCAATTGAGATATTAGCCACCCAAATAAAAAAATTACCATACTGACAAATTTAGTATTTGAGAAAAAGGTTAATTGCCAAAATCCCACAAAAAACATTAGAAAAAGCAAGACTATACCTATTCCGCATATTATAATGTCATATGCTTTACGAAACTCAAGATCCTCATCGCTATATCCAGGGGATATGCTTTTGCGATATTTGTCACACCGTTTGACGTGATATATAGAATACCCCACAATACCGGCAAGCATAAGAATCATAGCTATAACTTTACATACATAATACTGTGTCATCATTTCTCCTCCACATAATTTGTATATGCTCAGCAATGCCATCATAGTTTAACTGCTTTAAGCTAAATAAAAAGTAAACTTTCTATGCATCTCCTCGGACAACTTCTATCATATCATTTACATCATAATACAATTCATTTTTTCTCTCTGTTTTTTGAGTATAGTATAAAGGACTATCTTTATCATATTCACTATTAACGTATACTGTTTGTTTTGTAGTCACTAAAATATAAGTTTCATCACTTTCAAATACACTATCTCCATCAAACTTATCTACATGAATATACTTCATTCCACTTTTGATGATTATAAAACAATACTCATCTGTATCCTTAACATGAGTAATTTTCTTTCCACCATACTCTTCAAGTTCTATTCGCTCTTTGCTCACCAATTCTTCTTTAATAACTTTTGGCTCGTATATATACTTACCTGTACATGATTGAAAAACAAATGCAAATATTACTAATAGGCGAAAAAGCGTGCCAGCAATATGGACATCTAAAAGCAGTTCGTTTTCTGCTGAATAATCTATATCTAGTGTCCCACCAAAACGATAATAGACCTCACTAGAAATAATTTCTCCAATGAAAAAAACTATCATACATACAAATTTGTTGGTTGAGAAAAATTTCAACTGTGGAAATGCTACAAGAAGTAGCAACAAGAGTATAATGAAGTTAATAGAACATAATACAATGTCTGTCTTCTTAAAACCTTCGGTATTATGATATTGTCTAGGATAGTATTTGCGATATTTATCGCACCGTTCAATATGACGTTTTGCATAAAAGAAATTTAATGGCAAAATCGCAATCATTATAACAGCTTTAATTACTCCCCAAAGTGTCATTCTTTTTTCCTCCATATAGTTATACTCAATAAATAAACTAGAGCCACCAAACACTTACTTACAAAATAGTGTCGCCTTTACCAAATAAACTGGTACATATTCAATTTTCAATAATACTATTCAATACTAATCTCTGTCATGTCGTCCTCATCCATAAACAAAACTTTTTCTTCTCGATTTACTGATGTAATACGCAATGGATCGTCGTCTCTACGATTCTTATCCACATATACACTGATAGTTTCATTTACTAAAATATATGTGCCTTCGCCTCTTTTTATGTTTTTTTCTTCGAATTCACAAATATTAAGCTTCGGAGAACCATCCTCATTAGTAATAAAAATATACTGATTTGTATCTTTTATATGCGTTATTTTGGTTTTACCTAATGATTCTAATTCTATACTATAACTTGAGTGAAATTCTTTGGGACCATTATTCAAGAATGGTATATAATTACCAGTAATGGAATACCATAAAGCTAATGCAATAATACACATCCGAATAGGCATAAATATAGCAGCTAATGCAACCTCAGTTACCTTCTTAATATCAGGTTCAGCTCTTCCACTCAAGTCTGCTCCTAGATCGTAATAAGCTTGATAGTACAAGATGCCACCTATACTAAAAAGAACTACACATATAAACTTATATATACAGAAAAACTTTAGCTGTGGAAAAGCAACTAAAAATAGCATAATGCATATAATGGTATTAAACACACCATGCGCTATATTCAGCCATTTTTTCTTTCTCAACATTTTATCGTCATACAATTCAGGAAACGATTTACGAAAAGTATCACATCTTTTAATATGATATACCGTAAAAATCGTACTACCCAAAATCACCAGTATCATGACAGCAGGTTTTAATATAGTAAATAGTGTCATTATTTATCCCTCCATATATTCATATGCGATGGTGAAGCAGTCACCATCCAACATCAAATTAAATAGTGGTGCTGCTTTCACCAAAAGGATTATCAATTACTAATTTCCATATAACACGTATATTATAGCATGTAATTTACATAATTTCAATTTGTATTTTTGAAACTATTGTATCTTTTTTCCTATAACTGTATATATAAAAGTTGTTACTTTTTCTGCTTTTACAATCATAAAGCCGTTTCTTTCCATATCTTTTATTGTTTTTTCCATATAAGAAACATTACAATCTCCAGTATTACTAAAATGTCTATATAAAAAGTCATCTACTTTGACTCCTAGCATCTTAAATGGTCCTACTCCTGTATAGTAATCGATATGCCTACTTTTTTTATCATAAACTCTGCTTTATATTCTTTTGGCATTATTTAACTCCTCAAATCGTATTATTTATCTAAATATTATCCTAAAGCAACATCTAATATCATCATAATAACAAAACCTATTGATACACCAATAGTTCCTATATTAGAGTGTTCTCCATTTTGTGATTCTGGTATTAGTTCTTCAACTACTACATATATCATTGCACCTGCTGCAAATGACAAGAAATAAGGAAGAATTGGAACAACTAGATTTGTTAAAGCTATTGTAAGCATTGCTCCTATTGGCTCTACTATTCCTGATAAAGTACCGTATAAAAAGGCTTTTGGCTTTGACATGCCTTCACTTTTTAAAGGCATTGATATTATTGCGCCCTCTGGAAAGTTTTGTATTGCTATACCTATTGCTAGAGCAAATGCTCCTGCCATTGTAATTCCTGTGTTTCCAGAAATTGCACCAGCAAACACTACTCCTACTGCCATTCCTTCTGGAATATTGTGCAATGTTACTGCTAATACCATCATTGTTGTTTTCTTTATTTTTGCTTTCATTCCTTCTGGCTCATTACTATTTAAATGTAAATGTGGAATTATGCTATCTAGTATTAGTAAAAAGAATATTCCAAGCAAAAAACCTATCGTAGCGGGTATCCAGCTAATTACTCCTTGCTCTTCTGCCATATCTATTGAAGGCATAATTAAAGACCATATTGATGCTGCAATCATAACTCCTGAAGCAAATCCTAACAAAAGTTTTTCTATTTTATTATTAATTTTGTTTTTCATAAAGAAAACCATTGCTGAACCTAAAGTTGTACCTAAAAAAGGAATTGCTAATCCCCAAAAAATATCCATATTACTCATTTCCTTTCAAGCTTGATACCATGTCTATTTTTTTGATTTTTTTAGCTAAAAATTGATTTACAATATAAACCACCACAAATGTTCCTATACTAGACATTATAAAGGTAACGGGTTTTATCATTGCTTCAAAATCATAAGTATCTCCAATAGCATTTTTAAATATATAATCTGTCATATAATTTCCAAGTGGTAGAGCTATAATAATTGCAAAAATGCCTATCCATATATTTTGCTTTATAAATATTTTCTTTATCTGTTTATATTTATAACCTAAAACTTTCAATGTTGCAAATTGATATTCTTTTTCTGAAAATGACATTATTCCTAAATTATAAATAATTACAATCGCAAGGATAACAGATACAACA
>Ga0247611_10005349_pt1 | contig 17087 bp, 18 predicted proteins | sample 177DNAGHGhighgp2_FD_192422 | JGI IMG/M metagenome (GOLD analysis project Ga0247611, IMG submission 192422) | Sheep rumen microbial communities from Palmerston North, Manawatu-Wanganui, New Zealand - 1770 DNA GHGhigh gp2 | ecosystem: Host-associated > Mammals > Digestive system > Stomach > Rumen... | reverse complement strand
TCAATCATTGATATTCAACATTTTCTCAATCTGATACTTGTTTCTCTCTTCGCTGTTACGAGAAATCAGTTCACCCAAGAAGCCAGCAACGAATAGCTGTGTACCTATAATCATTGCTGTGAGTGCTAAATAGAAATAAGGCGAGTCGGTAACCAGTCTGTGAGGCTGGTCATTCCAAATGTAGTAAAGTTTGTTTCCACCTACTATCATGACAGATATCAAACCTATCAAAAACATCAGTGAACCTAAGGTGCCAAACAGATGCATGGGCTTTACGCCAAAAGTAGAGAGGAACCAAAGGGTGAGTAAGTCGAGATAACCGTTGATAAAACGATTCAAGCCAAACTTGGTTTTGCCATACTTTCGCGCTTGGTGCTTCACTACTTTTTCTCCAATTTTGGTAAAGCCTGCATTCTTTGCTAACCAAGGAATATAGCGATGCATCTCTCCATAAACTTCAATGCTTTTTATCACCTCTTTCTTATATGCTTTAAGCCCGCAGTTAAAATCATGCAAATTATGAATTCCGCTGGCATTCCTTGCTGTGGCATTGAACAACTTGGTAGGTAATGTCTTCGACAGCGGGTCATATCGTTTTTTCTTCCATCCACTCACTAAATCGTAACCCTCATCTTTAATCATGTGATAGAGTGAAGGTATTTCGTCAGGTGAGTCTTGCAGGTCGGCATCCATCGTAATCACTACTTCACCTTGAGCTGCATTGAATCCACAGAACAGAGCTGGTGATTTCCCATAATTGCGACGGAACTTGATGCCTTTTACTTCTGGGTATTCACGTTGCAAGTCTTCTATTACCTGCCATGAGCCATCGTTTGAACCATCATCTACAAAAATCACTTCATAGGTCATGCTTATTCCATCTATTACACGCTTTATCCAAGCATGCAGTTCTGGTAATGATTCCCTCTCGTTATATAATGGTATTACAACACTTATGTCCATGTTTATCTGTTTTCGATATTGTTTTTCTTCTTTACTATCAATGCGGTAGGTAGTGCCATCAGCAATCCGTAAAACATGTTCTGGCTTACTAATTGGAGGGTAATGTCAATAGGATTTAAAATGGCATAAGTATCAATTGCCAATTGATATTGTTGCAGGTAATTATCCATACCTGGCAGTGGATTGTCTTTTACTGTTTCAAACATTTCTTGCAGTCTTTCCAAGACAAAACCGTTGTCGATAAAGTAAAAATAAATCAAATGGCCTACTGATGTAAGTAACGATGCATACATATACATGAAGAGACAGAAAGTGAAGGCATGGATAAAACCAATACTGCCATTATTGTTTGAGTATCTGTCACGATAATGGCAAGCAAGTCTATATCCTATGAAGGGAACGCAAATGGTAAGGAAGCCGAATACCAGCATAAATACAGGCATGGACATACCTAATGGGAAGAAAATGAATTTGAAAATCCAGTATGCTCCCATGATAGTGCCTGCAGCCATTGAGACCCTTTGCAAATTACTTCTGTCTTCTATCATAAATATAATAGTAGTATAATCGTTGCAAAGTTAAGAAAAAATACATCATATACCTTGCAGATAAGAAAAAAAGTTGTACCTTTGCACTCGCTTTAAACATAAAGCACATGGGCAAGTCCTATACGGCCAGCTCCTTGTGAATCCCCCAGGGCTTGACCGCAGCAAGGGCAGCAGGTTGTAGCGGCGCGATATAGCAAGCTTGCCCACCCGCCTCTTTAGCTCAGTTGGCCAGAGCACGTGATTTGTAATCTCGGGGTCGTTGGTTCGAATCCGACAAGAGGCTCAAAGAATAACCCCCTTAAGGCGTGAAAGTTTACTTTCAAAAGCTTTAAGGGGTTATTCTTTGAAAGCCCGCCACGGCAGACTTTTCGGATATTGAATCCGACAAGATACGATTCTGCTGCCAGCAGGCTCTATCGGTTATTCAATCCGGAAAGAGACTATCCAGACAACGGCTGTTTTAGAGGCATCTTATCTGTTTATTGGTTTTCATGTATTAACCCTATTGTTTACTAGAACTAAGTCATAGGTTTACTAGAACTAAGTCATAGGTTTACTAGAACTAAGTCATAGGTTTACTAGAACTAAGTCATAGGTTTACTAGAACTAAACCCTAGGTTTTCTACTAGTAAAACTTAGGTTATAATATTAAAGGGATGTACTTCTTGGTACATCCCTTTAATAGATTTATTAGTGCTCAATTTACTTCGCGTAGCTTACAGCTCGGGTTTCGCGGATGACAGTAATCTTTACCTGTCCTGGATAAGTCATTTCATCCTGAATCTTCTTTGCGATTTCAGTTGACAGACTCTCAGTTTGCTTGTCATCAATCTTGTCGGCACCCACGATGACACGTAACTCGCGACCTGCCTGGATGGCATAAGTCTTGGTAACACCAGGATAAGATGCAGCTAAAGCTTCCAAGTCGTTCAGACGTTTGATGTAAGCTTCCACTATCTCTCTACGAGCACCAGGACGGGCACCAGAAATGGCATCGCAAACCTGAACAATAGGAGCCAGCAGAGTTGTCATCTCCACTTCGTCGTGGTGAGCTCCGATGGCATTGCAGATATCTGGCTTCTCCTTATATTTCTCTGCCAGTTTCATACCCAACAGTGCGTGTGGCAATTCTGGCTCGTCATCAGGCACCTTGCCAATATCATGCAGCAAACCAGCACGACGTGCTTTCTTTGGATTCAATCCCAATTCTGATGCCATAACTGCACAAAGGTTGGCTGTTTCGCGTGCATGCTGCAAAAGATTCTGCCCGTATGATGAGCGATATTTCATTTTACCGATAATGCGTATCATCTCAGGGTGTAAACCATGAATACCGAGGTCGATGGTGGTTCGCTTGCCAGTTTCCACAATTTCGTCTTCTACCTGTTTGCGAACTTTTGCCACTACTTCTTCAATACGTGCAGGGTGGATACGTCCGTCAGTTACAAGTTGATGGAGAGCCAAACGAGCAATTTCACGACGCACGGGATCAAAGGCGGAGAGTACGATAGATTCTGGTGTGTCGTCAACGATGATTTCAACTCCTGTAGCTGCCTCCAAAGCACGTATATTACGTCCTTCGCGGCCAATAATACGTCCTTTGATTTCGTCAGAGTCGATATGGAATACTGTTACTGAGTTTTCGACTGCCGTTTCTGTAGCAACTCGCTGAATGGTTTGTACCACAATACGTTTTGCTTCTTTATTGGCATTCATCTTGGCATCATCCATAATCTCGTTGATATAAGACTGTGCCTGCATCTTAGCTTCCTCCTTTAGCGATTCAATCATACGCTCTTTGGCTTCCTCTGCTGATAAGCCAGAAATAGCCTCCAACTTTACGATTTCCTGCTGTTGAAGTTTGTCCAACTCTTCTTTCTTCTTTTCTATAACACCCAACTGATTAGTGAGGTTGTCTCGAATCGCATCATTTTCAGCTTTCTTGTGCATTAAGTCTTCTTGACGCTGGTTGAGCACCATTTCACGTTGCTTCAGTTTGTTTTCTACCTGCTGGATTTTTTGGTTACGTTGAGCTACTTCTTTTTCTAGTTCAGCCTTTTTGTTCAGGAATTTCTCCTTTACTTCCAGCAGTTTGTTCTTCTTGATAACCTCTGCTTCAGCATTTGCCTCTTTCAGTATGGTATCAGCCTTCGATTTTAGAACGCTTTTTTGAATGAAATACATGATGGCCAAGCCAACAAGCAGGCCAATCACGCAGAATACTATATTTACTACCATAGTCGTTAAAATAAAATATATAATAAAAACGCACTGAAAACCAACTTGCTACAAGGTAACAAGTGAGTAAACAGTGCGTGGATGTCCATTATAATGTAACAGCCTTATTTATTGATGCATTCATCAACTAGCTGTGCCAACTCTTGAATCTTGTCGGTATAAGGAGAGGTTTCGTTGCGCCCTTTCTCTTTCAGCCCTTCCAGTGACAACTGGTATGCTACCATTTGTAAGATGCGCACCTCTGGCAATTCAGGATAATGCTCCTTATACGCATTCGTCAAGATATCAACCTGCCTGGCAGCTTTGCGTACAGTCTCTTCTTCGCTTCTGCGAATAGTGAGTGGAAACGGGTTGTTGCCAATGGTTAACTGAATTTTTATCATATCATCGTCCATACATCTCAAGTGTTATGATTGATTCAACATAGCGATGCATTTGTCGACTTCACGCACTATTTTTGACAACCGCTGTTTGGTTTGGCGTACATCGCCTCCATCCAGACTGATTGCCATGGCAGACTTCAAGTCCATATACGACTGGTTTAATTGGTCGTATTCAGAACGTAACTTCGATAAGGCTTCTTCCTTGTTTAAGAGAAGTTGCTGTAGTTCGGCATGGTCACGTCTCAGTTTATCATGCAGATAAATCAGATGGCGAAGACTTGTCTCGAAGTTGCTGAGTTGTTTTTTCTCTTCGTCTGTCATTTACTACACCTAATTTGCTACAAAATTACTACTTTCTGTTATTTCTCCAAATTAAAGTTGATAAAAAGTGACAGTCCCATGTTATTTTTTTGATTTGTATGTTTTTTTATCCTCCTTTTATTGCTACAAGTTTGCAAAATTCCTATATTTGCAATAATAAGAAGAAGTGATTATTTAAATACTAACCATAAATCTGATATGTATGAAAATAGGATTGTTTATACCCTGTTATGTCAACGCCGTCTATCCTGAAGTGGGTGTTGCCGCATACAAGTTGCTTAAAAGTCTGGGATTGGATGTTGACTATCCCGAAGACCAGACTTGCTGTGGGCAACCTATGGCTAATGCAGGGTTTGAGAAAGATTCAAAGAAACTAGCACTTACATTTGAAGAGAAGTTCAAAGGGTATGACTATGTAGTAGGCCCATCTGCTAGTTGTGTGGCTTTTGTCAAGCTCAATTATCCCAATATCTTAAAGGGGCATAAGTGTGAAAGCGTAGGCAAGATTTATGATATTTGCGAGTTTATTCATGACGTGGTAAAGCCAGAAAAATTGCAGGCATCTTTCCCTCATAAGGTCAGCATTCACAACAGCTGCCACGGAGTGCGTGAGCTGGGCTTGTCAAGAGCATCTGAGCTGGGCTTGCCCTATTTTAATAAGTTGCGTGATTTGCTTTCGATGGTCAACGGCATAGAAGTGTTTGAGCCAGAGCATCCAGATGAGTGCTGCGGATTTGGTGGTATGTTTGCTGTTGAGGAACCTGAAGTCTCAATTTGTATGGGGCAAGACAAGGTGCATCATCACATGAATACAGGTGCGGAATATATTACAGGAGCCGACAGCTCATGCCTGATGCACATGCAGGGTGTGATTGACCGTGAACACCTGCCTATCAAGACTATTCACATTGTTCAAATCTTAGCTGCTGGATTATGAGTACGAAACATTCTATTGCTGCGGCCAAGTTCTTGAAAGACCGCGATAAGGTAAATCATCACAACCAGACATTTTGGTCTGTGCGTGTAAAACGTGATAAAATGAGGGACGATGTCCCTGAGTGGGAAGAATTGCGTGAAATGGCAAGTGAGTTGAAGCTCTATTCCAACAGTCACCTCGATGAACTGCTGGTTGAGTTTGAGAAAAACGCTACCGCCAATGGTGCCATCGTGCATTGGGCTAAGGATGCTGAAGAGTATCGTGATATTATATTCAGTATCCTTAAGAGTCATGACGTGAGGAGCTTTGTAAAAAGCAAGTCCATGCTATCAGAGGAGTGCGAATTGGATCCTTTCCTCATATCTAAAGGTATTGATACCATTGAGACTGACTTGGGTGAACGTATTCTCCAACTTATGAAACTGCCACCCAGTCACATCGTGATGCCTGCTATCCATATTACAAAAGAACAGGTGGGCGATACTTTTAGGGAGAAAATGGATGCTGAACCTGGCAATAATGACCCTACTTATCTGACGCATGTGGCTCGCCGTAACCTGCGTAACCTTTTCTTGCATGCCGATGCAGCCATGACGGGTGCCAACTTTGCTATAGCCTCTACAGGTGATTGCGTGGTATGTACTAATGAAGGCAATGCTGATATGGGTATGTCAAGCCCTAAACTTAATATTACGGCGTTTGGTATTGATAAGATTGTGCCCAATCAAGAGGCTATGGGCGTGTTAACAAGGTTACTGGCTCGCTGTGGCACAGGACAACCTACCACTACTTATACGTCTCATTTCCGAGGCCCGCGTCTTGGTGGTGAGTACCATATTATTATAGTGGATAATGGCAGGAGCAAGATCCTTGGCCAGGCAGATCATTATAAGTTGCTGAACTGTATGCGTTGTGGTGCCTGCATGAACACTTGTCCCGTATATCGTCGCACAGGTGGATATTCTTATACCTATTTTATTCCTGGCCCAGTCGGTATTAACTTGGGGATGGCACATAATCCCGACAAATACTACGATAACGTGTCGGCTTGTACGCTCTGCCTTAGTTGTCAAAATGTGTGCCCTGTGAAGATTGACTTGGGAGAGCAGATTTATAAGTGGCGTCAGAAGATGGATGATTTCGGTCATGCCAACAAGGAAAAGAAACTCATGAGTAAAGGCTTGAAATATATTTTCGAGCACCAAGGTCTCTACGAGACGGCGCTAACTTTGGCTCCTATAGCTAACGGTTTGCCTCGCTTTATGCTGTACAATGGCTTAAACGCTTGGGGTAAAGGGCACGAAATGATGAAATTCCCAAAGGAGTCATTCAATAAGATGTGGAAAAATCATGAAGTACAAGGAAAGGAGGAAAAGTAATATGAGTAGCAAGAACGAAATATTGGCATCGATTAAGGAGAATACGTTGCAGAAATTCGACTATCCTACATGGAAGGTCAATGCCGTGCAATATCCCGACCTTGTTAAGCAGTTCATAGCTATCAGCGCGGCAGTGGGCGGTGAAGCTGTGGAGTTGCCTGAGGGAACTGATGTGAACGACTATATCCTGAAGCGTTATCCCAACATGAATGCAATAGCAAGTAACATGCCAGAGATTTCTTGTGCTACATTGAATCCAGATGAGGTGGAGGTGGCACAAGACCTTAACGGTACTGACCTGGCAGTAGTCAAAGGCGAGATTGGTGTAGCTGAAAATGGTTGTGTTTGGATTCCGCAGACTGTAAAGCACAAAATCATCTATTTCATAGCCGAACGTCTGGTGATTATCTTGGAGAAGAAAAACTTGGTGAATAATATGGCCGAGGCATACGCCAAGATTGAGCAAATGCCAAAATATAACTTCGCTACCTTTATCTCTGGTCCTTCCAAAACTGCCGATATTGAGCAGACCTTGGTGAAAGGTGCCCACGGCGCTATGGAGGCTCTGGTGATTTTGGTTTGAATTGGTGAAGGCCAAATATGAAAGGGGAGGTTCTTACGAGCCTCCCCTTAATTGTATTGGGTATACAAGTTACATACCGAAATAAACCATCAGGCCTCCGATGATGATATACAATAAAGCGTATGGGATAGCTGACTTCATAATCTCCCCGTCCTTTCCTTGCATGTCGCACGAAGCAGTAGCGATGGCAATACTTTGTGGAGAGATCATCTTGCCGCCAGTAGCACCTGTGGTATTTGCTGCTACCAGCCAGTTGCTCTCACCTGAGCCTAATGGGAATCCCATCTGCGCACCTACATTAGCCTGCAACTTGGCAAACAAGATATTGGAAGAGGTGTCACTGCCTGTCACAAACGTACCGATGGCACCAATCAACGGAGCGAATAAAGGATACAAACCACCCGTTGCGCCAGCTAGTGCATTAGCAATCTCAGTAATCATTCCCGCATGGTTCATGATGGATGCCAATGATACTAGACTGATAATAGTCACCATTGTCTTGTTCAGGTTCACGGTGGTCTTTGCCAGTAGCGCCATCAGTCGCTTAAAACTGACACCTTGAATAAGGCCACCTATCACTGTACCGAGGAACAGCATCAGACCTGCATTAGATATCCAGCCGAACGAGAAAGTAGTTCCAATCTCTGGTAGTTGCAGCTTGGTCACCAGGTGAGTGGTTAGAAACTCACGGATAGGTGGCACCATGGGGCCTGATATAAGGATGAATACCAATATGAACAAATATACGCTCCAAGCTTGGAAAGTCTCATAGGCGGAAAAACTCTTCTCGTTAGCTCTCTTCTCACGCTTAGGTGTGAACAACTTTGCATAGATAATGATGGCAACAATCGCTGCTACACTGCCTAAGATAGCCGGCGTTTCTGCCCCTAAATACTTGGCAACTATATATTGCACAGCCACACTGATAGCACCTACCCAAATGGATAATAGCACATTCTTCAGTAAGGCTTTCTTGCTGTGATCGGTCAGCATCAAGATGATAAACGGAAGGATGAAGAATAGTGGTGAAAGCTGAATTACCGCCTTAGCGGCAATGTCACAGATGGCTTCCTGAGACACGTCACTGCCCAAAGCTTCCTTGCAGAGGGTAATGACTGGTACACCTACTGCACCAAACCCCGTTGCTACCGTATTAGCTATCAGAGCAACCAGAGCACTGAACACAGGCTTGAATCCCAATGATATAAGAATGGCTGCTGGAATTGCAACAGCTGTACCGAAACCTGCCATACCTTCTAATAAGCCGCCAAAGCCCCAAACCAGCATCAGCACCATAATACCCTTGTCATCTGTAAAGGTGGTGAACTGGCTTTTAATGACTTCAATCTTCTTGCTCTCTACCAGAACATTGTAGCTGAAGATAGCCATTAAGATAATAATCAAGATGGGGAAAATGGCTTTCAGCACACCTTCAATAAAGGCCCAGCCCACGGCACTCTGACTGAAATAGTCGGGTGTAGTGATGCCCGCTTGCCTGGCAAACAGAGCAATGATGGCTGTTACTACCAGCGTGATAAAAGCACTCTTGTGACCTGCCATCTTAAAGCCAAGCATCAGAACGAATAACAGAATAATTGGTAAAATAGATAGGATTACAGCCATATTCTTCAGGTATTAGAATGATGTATTAAGTATAATTACTTCTTTTCAGCTTGCTCGTCATCTTTGCTGCGCTTTTCTTTCTTGGCCAGCATTACTACTTTGTAAACGAACTCACTCATCCACTGTTCAGAGTAGTCTAGACGCTCCTTGTAAGTGCGAATCTGCATGGCTGTCTTTTGCTCATCGTCTTTCTTGAATACAGGTTTGGTGCAAATGTCATGTACGGTGTCCTCCACCGCGCTCTTAATCACGCTGGCAAACATGGATGGCACACGTAGTTTCCATTGCATCAGGTTGCTGATCATCATCATCAAGTCGGAGGTGAAACCTTGATACATAAACATATATGACTGGACCTGATTCTGATTACGTACATGCTTTTTGATAGAACTATCAATTTCTTTAAAGAAGTTTTCGCTCAGTCCATAGTCCTGTATCAACATCTTTTTTGAAGCTGTTTTCTCTCCTTGTCCTAACTTGCCTCCTGTTGTGGGAATTTTGAACAAACGCTTGAAATTGGCTACATCTGGAATAGCACGTATGTTAGTTATGCCCAAGTTTACTGCCAGTACCGACTGGAAATAAACACGCACCAATGACATGAAATCTTCTGCACTCTGTGCCGAAGTATTATCTTTTTTACCGAATAATTTAGAAATTATACTCATTGTGTAAATTCATTACTGTTAAGCGACGCAAATTTACATATTTTATTTGACTTTCTAACATCTTTCCACTATTTTTGTAAATAGATAACTCTAAAAACTTGGAACAATGAAAAAGGTATTCTTTCTATTCTGTCTGGTTGTTTTTGCATGTGCACTCGCTTCATGCAGCAGTACGAAACAGCAGTTACCATCTAAAGCAAAACATGTAGTGATGGTGGGTATTGACGGTTGGGCTGCTCATGAACTTGATCAAGCTCACGATATACCTAATATCCGTGCGTTGATGGCAAATGGCAGCTATACGCTGCACAAACGTTCTGTACTACCTTCTGCATCAGCTATTAACTGGGCTTCCATGTTTATGGGTGCTCCTACAGAGTTACATGGCTATACCAAGTGGAACTCTAAAGTTCCTGAAATTCCTGCTTTCGTGCAGAACAATCACAATATATTTCCAACTATTTATTCTATTATCCGTGAACAACAACCCGATGCTGAAACTGGATGTACTTTCGATTGGGATGGCATCAAGTACGTTATTGATACATTGGCCATTAACCATTGGGAATATATTCCAGACAGCTATTCAGACATAAACAAGAATTGTAGTATTGCAGAGGATTATATTAAGCGATATAAGCCTTTCTTTTATACTGCTTATTTTGGAACACTCGATGAAACAGCGCATGAGTTTGGATGGTACACCCCTGAATATTATAATAAGTTGGCAGAAATAGACAAAGCTATAGGCCGCCTGATTCAAGCTATGAAAGATGCAGGCATCTACGATGACGCCGTATTTATAGTGTCATCTGATCATGGCGGTATTGATAAAGGACATGGAGGAATGACCATCGAAGAGATGGAGACGCCGTTTATAGTTTGTGGCAAAGGAATTAAGCAGGGTTTTGAATCTTCCGATGTGGTGATGCAGTACGATGTGCCAGCTACAATAGCCTATATTTTGGGCATTCAGCCTCCTCAATCTTGGGTGGGACGACCTGCTATGAGTTTCTTTGAGTAAAATAGAATTGATGCTCCTTATATATGGCTTCTACGATGCCGTATCTTATGAATCTAGCCAACAGTTTGATGGTAACAGGACGGGGTAGCCCAGATAATTTGCAGCATTTGTTGAGTGTCAGCATACGACATTCGTTGAGCAGACTCAGCAAATGCTGCTCTCTTTCTGAATAGACCGTTAGCTCTCCACTTTGACTCTCACTCTGTTGCCAGTATCTCAAGTGTACTGGAGTCGCTAAAATGTTTTCGTCGGCAACTCGCACGTAAGCTGTCAATTTGCCGTCTTCGCCTTTAGCATATACGGGGCGTTTTCTTGCCCGCTTGATCTCAGTCAGTAGCACTTGCTTGCCTTCTACGATATAAGTAGTCATCTCAAATGCTACGGGAGGTACACAAAACAATTCAGCAGCAGCCTGAATCATGTATTGCTCTTCTTCTGAATGCACACCGGCTATCTTTCCGTTGTCCTTTACACCGATTAGTAATCTGCCTCCATCGGTATTGGCAAAGGCTGACAGTGATTTGGCAATCTTGCACACATCAGAAATCTCAAACTTGAAATCCTGCTGTTGGTGTTCGCCTTCCTTGATAAGCTCTTGTATGTACGTCTCACCACTTCGCTCTTTCATGCTGCGAATATATAAAAATAATCCATTACTTATACGGCTATTTCGAAATAATGTGTAATTTTGCAACCAGAATATTGCACAATTTCTATTGGTTTGTGCAGAATAAAAACATAAATAAAATGAGTACAAAAGTAGTAGTGAATAATTTAGCCGAGTTTCAAGCCTTAGAAGGTCATCGCATCGGCGAGTCAGATTTTTTGGAGATGACTCAGGAGCGTATTAATATGTTTGCAGATGCCACACTTGATCATCAGTGGATACATGTGGATCCTGAACGTGCCAAAGTGGAGAGCCCCTATAAGACCACCATCGTGCATGGCTATTTTACCTTGTCGGTGTTACCTTATTTATGGGAACAGATAATAGAGGTGCACAATCTCAAGATGATGGTTAACTATGGTATGGATAAGATGAAATTTGGTCAGCCCGTACTTTCTGGCCAGCGCATTCGCTTGGTTGCTGATATGAAGTCTGTGCTTAACCTACGTGGCATTGCAAAAGCAGAGATTAATTTCTATATTGAGATTGAGGGTGAGAAAAAGCATGCGTTGGATGGCATTGCTACATTCCTTTATTACTTCAACAATTAAGCATAAAGTTAAGTATTGGTCTGCATTTCTGCTCACAGGCAGGGTAGAAATGACCATGAATGCGTTCCTCGTTCTTGGGCGAGTTGCCCCACCAGAACTCAGCCATTGCTACAGGCTGTAGTTTGTTAAGGAAAGCATATTGTAATAATTTAGGAGCAGCACATTCCCCAGCACCGCCTGGAGGTAAATGCTGCTCTTTTTCTTGAAATATTTCGATTAAGTTCTTGCGCTCACCACGAGCATTCTGTATAATAAACTGCTCAAAAAGCCAAGTTTGCAATGCTATTGAGCGTTGTTTGCGTTCATGTTTCATTGAAGTTATGAGTGAAGATAATTCTCCGTCTGTTGATAATTGCTCAATACGGAGATTAAGAAGACTAATTTCCCTTTCTTCGGTTTTGAAATGACCATTGGGACTTAACATATCATAAACAGCTGGTACGAAATAGGGGAGGTTGTTTTGTTTGTTTAACAAGCCTGAGAATGCAGCCAAGAAACCTATGTGACCCAATACGTTCTTAACTACTAATACGCCAAACATTTTGCCTAGTTGCAGCTCGTTATGCCATTCTGGATGGGTGTCAATATATGACATCACCTCATCCGTTGCCAATAGGCACAGCGGATGAGGTGAGTAATTAAAAGGGTCGGTAAATTCTGTTGGCAAGTCAATTCCTTCTATGCTAGCGCTGAATCGGTGAAGTCGACTTACGTGCTTTTTGCCCAGCCTGTGACTCCGTTGGAGGGACTCACGCCTTGCCTCGTATTCAGCGTAGCGTTTCTCTAAGAAATTGTCAGCCATTTACGCTTCTGTTTTATTTCCTCACTGCAGTAGCTTTTGTCACTTTTTTTGTGGTAGCCTTCGTAGTGGTTGCAGATGTCTGACCATACTTCTTCTTGATGTCAGGTAGGCTTTTCTGGATGTCGCTGATACGGGTCTTATCGCTTGGGTGTGTGCTCATAAACTCAGGAGTTGATGACTGACCACCACCTGACATCTTCTGCCAGAAACCAACAGCCACATCGGGGTTGTAACCTGCAATCGTCATTAGTATCAGCCCCATATAGTCGGCTTCTGATTCATGTTTACGAGAGAAAGGTAACATCATGCCATATTGTGCGCCAATGCCATAAACCTGACCAGCTATAGTCTGTACTGCTGCACTCTTGTTTGATAACATGCCACCCAATACTTGCGCGCCATATTGTGCCACTAACTGCTGGCTCATACGCTCGTTGCTGTGCTTGGCTACAGCATGAGCAACCTCATGTCCTAATACCACAGCCAACTCATCATCGGATGAGATGATTTTCATCAATCCTTCGTATACCACAATCTTACCACCAGGCATGCAGAAAGCGTTCAGCTGGTTGTCCTGCACTAGGTTGAACTCCCAAGAGAAATTTTTTACCTCATCTGCCAAACCGTTAGCTTTCAAATATGATTCGGTAGCTGCTGCAATCTTCTTGCCAACGCGTGTCACCATAGCGCTTTGTGTAGTATTGCCACTCTTCTTTGCGCCTTGCATATAGGAAGAGTATTGTGATAAGCTAGAAGAAAGTATCTCTTGGTCAGACACTAAATTCAACTGCCTGCGACCAGTGATTGGTACAGAACCACAACTAGAAAGCAGTAAAGCTGCTGTCATTAATGCGAAAAATAGTTTTTTCATAATATTCTGTTATTTGTTGTTTTGATGATACAAATGTAAACTAAATTGAAGATATAGCCAAATTATACGCAAAAAAAGAAGCCCTCTCATATAAAGAAGGCTTCTTATGCTATCCGTAAAGAAGATGATTTACTTCTTCACATGACCGTAGCGGCTCATGAAGCGATCTACGCGTCCAGCTGTATCTACCAGCTTGCTCTTACCAGTATAGAATGGGTGAGAGGTGCTTGAAATCTCAAGCTTAACCAATGGGTAAGTCTCGCCTTCAAACTCAATTGTCTCGTTGGTCTTGCAGGTAGAACGACTCAGGAACATGTCGCCGTTTGACATATCCTTGAATACTACCGGGCGGTAATTTGTTGGATGAATACCTTCTTTCATTGTTCTTATTTTTTTAATTTAAATTCAGTTATATGATTGTAAAGTGTAATGGTCTTAGTTACGGGGTGCAAAGATAATGCTTTTATCTGAAACCAAAAAAGATTTTGCAAAAATAGTGCAACTTTTTTTATTTTTTGAAATAGAATGTGTATTTTTGCGGATGGAAGAAACTATTAATAACTTAATATAGTAAACAAAATGGTTAATTACAAAGAATTAGGCTTGGTAAACACCCGTGCGATGTTTAAGAGGGCCATTGAAGGCGGTTACGCCATTCCTGCATTCAACTTCAACAATATGGAGCAGTTGCAGGCTATCATCAAAGCTTCTTCAGAGTTGAAGTCACCGGTCATCCTGCAAGTTTCTAAGGGTGCCCGCAACTATGCTAACCCTACGCTGCTGCGTTACATGGCGCAGGGAGCTGTAGAGTATGCTAAGGAGTTGGGATGCGCTCATCCAGAGATTGTTCTCCATCTTGATCATGGCGATAGCTATGAACTTTGCAAGAACTGTATTGACTTGGGCTTCTCTTCTGTAATGATTGACGGTTCTTCTCTGCCTTATGATGAGAATGTAGCTCTCACACGTAAAGTGGTTGAGTATGCTCATCAGTTCGATGTAACTGTTGAAGGTGAATTGGGCGTATTAGCAGGTGTTGAAGATGAGGTACAGGCTGAGGAATCTCATTACACAAAGCCTGAAGAGGTAATCGACTTCACCTCTAAGACTGGCGTTGATAGCTTGGCTATCTCTATCGGAACTTCTCATGGTGCATACAAGTTCAAGCCAGAGCAGTGCACACGCGACCCGAAGACTGGTAGGCTGGTACCTCCTCCATTGGCATTTGACGTGCTCGATGCTATCATGAAGCAGTTGCCTGGTTTCCCAATCGTACTTCACGGCTCTTCTTCAGTTCCACAGGAGTATGTTGACATCATCAACGCTAACGGTGGTAAGTTACCTGATGCAGTAGGTATTCCAGAGGAGCAGCTGCGCCGTGCTTCTAAGAGCGCTGTTTGCAAGATCAATATCGACTCAGACTCTCGTTTGGCATTTACCGCTGCTGTTCGCAAGGTGTTCCACGATAAGCCAGGAGAGTTCGACCCACGTAAGTACTGCGGTCCAGCTCGTGATCTGATGGAAGAACTTTACAAGCACAAAATTACCGATGTGCTTGGTTCTGACGGTAAATTGGCTCAGTGCTAATAATCAATTATGTATTTTTCTGGGACTGTGCTTAGCGCAGTCCCTTTTTTATTCTAACCATTGACGAATATGAAAAAAATATTATTCCTTTTGGCAATAGCCGTAACAATGATTGCCTGTCAGCCCCCAAAGGAAGGCTACACCCTTCCTGATCCTCATGATGTCATTATGTATGAGGTTAACCCATTAGTGTTTGCACAAGAAGGAGCTTTCAATGTTATTGCCAATCGTCTAGATTCCATTAGGGCCCTGCACGTTAATGTATTGTGGTTTATGCCTATGTATGAACAAGGTGTTTTGAAAGCAAAGAACTCTCCTTACTGTATTCGAGATTATAAGGCAGTTAATCCTAAATATGGTTCCCTCGAAGATTTTAAACGCCTGGTTGATCTTTGCCATAAAAAAGGTATTAGCGTCATTATGGACTGGGTAGCTAATCATACATCTTGGGATCATGCATGGATAAATGATCACCCTGAGTGGTACACTCATGACATGGAGGGCAATATTATTTGGCCAGCAACTACCAACTGGGAAGATGTGGCTGATCTGAACTTTGATAATCCTGATATGCGCTTGGCCATGATTGATGCCATGAAGTATTGGATCAAAGAGGTGGGAATCGACGGTTATCGTTGTGATGCTGCCGATTTTGTGCCGTATGATTTTTGGAAGCAGGCCGTTGACTCCATGCGTGCCATGCCTAAACGCCTGCTAATGCTGGCTGAAGGTAAGCGTGCCGATCATTTTGATGCAGGTTTCGACATGAACTATTCATGGGACTATATGAACGCAAACCGTGATGTATTCCAACGCGATAGCAGTGCGATCAAATTGCTCCAAACAGACTATATGGAATATGACACTATCCCTCAGGGTAAAGTAAAGTTGCGCTTTATTACCAACCATGACGAAGCAGCAGGGCATTCTCCTGTTGAAGAATATGGAGGTGTGCGTGGCTCTATGGCTGCCTTTGTAGAGACCGTTTTCCTGCGTGGCGGCGCTTTGCTCTATGGCAGTCAGGAGGTGGCTTATCCTGAGCCACTTAACTTCTTCCATTGGAAGCCCATCAACTGGATGTCAAATCCTGAGGTGTATAATGAGTATAAGACCCTGCTCACCTTATATAATAAATATGGTGCGCTGAAGTGGGGGCAGTTGGTGGCTTATCCTGCCGTTGATGCGATGGTGTTTGAGAAGCGTTACGAGAAGCAAGATTTCTTGATTCTGGTGAATGTGCGCAACCATGAGGTGAGCACCCTTATCCCTCAGGAATGGCGAGGAAAGAAAGTGAAAGACATGATGAAAGACAGCAAAATGAAGCTACCTTCGCAAGAGTTAACTCTCGCTCCTTACGAGTATTTCATCTTGAAGAAATAATAGTCATCATCCTGTATCCTGCGATGGGTTAGGATAGGGAAAAAAGAGGAAGCTTCCCATGGCGGGAAGCTTCCTTCTATTTACCACTCTTTGCAGAGTATATTACTCATTAGCTGTTACCACCACCACACGGTTCCAGTTGTTGGTTTGGAAAGCCTGTTCGCGGTTCTGCATGCTCTGCACCTCCACACGGCTTGAGCTTACGCCATACTTGCCGGTCAGCACCTGAGCCACAGCGTCAGCGCGCTGCTTAGCCAAGCGGTGGTTAATCTCGTCGTTACCAGTGCCGTTGTCGGCATAGCCATAAACGATAGCCTTAGCGCCAGGGTTCTTCTGCAGGTATTCAGCCACAGCCAGGATGTTCATCTCCTCCAGCTCGGTCACCTTAGCGCTGCCGATGTTGAAGGTAACATGGCTTCTCAGGCCTTCGGTCTTAGCAGGTGGGCAGTCTTCCTTCACACGCACGGTGTCAACATGGATAATCTCCTTTGGCTGGTTCTCGCGGATAGCGCGCAGCTCGTTAGAGATGCGGTTCAGCTCTTCGGTGTTGTCGCCGTATGCG
>Ga0247611_10005348_pt1 | contig 17088 bp, 8 predicted proteins | sample 177DNAGHGhighgp2_FD_192422 | JGI IMG/M metagenome (GOLD analysis project Ga0247611, IMG submission 192422) | Sheep rumen microbial communities from Palmerston North, Manawatu-Wanganui, New Zealand - 1770 DNA GHGhigh gp2 | ecosystem: Host-associated > Mammals > Digestive system > Stomach > Rumen ... | reverse complement strand
GTGTACCCGGCATGGCGAGCAGGAAGGCATTGGCAGCCAGCGTGTCGCGCACGATGGGGTCCTGAGCAGCATTGGCACGCCGCTCCGTGTCGTGGTTCTCAACGAAGGTAACAGCATAGCGGCGGTAATTGCCGTTCTCATAACTGTTGCTCATCAACGGCCAGTTGCCGTCGTTCTGCTTGCCAAGGTAGGTCCAGTCCTTGCGGTTGATGGCGTTGCGCACGGTGTAACGGAATTGGAAGTCGAAGGCGGCACTCTGTATTTGGTCGTTGACCTTCGTGGCATCTATCCAACGGCGGATAGTGTTGGTTCCGTCCCAGCACTCGCCCACAGAGTATTGCACACCACTGTTGCTGTTGTACTGGCCAGTGTATGAACCGCTGTATCCTTTCACCATGTCGTAGCGGAATCCTGTGTAACCGAGATAGTTGATGAGGTATTTCAGATAGGCATTGACGTTGTCCTGCACGTTCTGGCTTTTATGGTCGAGGTCGCGCATGCCGCCCCATCCCTCACCGGTGTCGTTGTTGGCACTTAGCGAGAAACCGTTGTTCTTAGCCCAGTTGAGGGTGGCGCCACCATCGTCGTCACGGCAGATGTCGGTCGACGACATGCTGTAGGTCTTGCCGTCATAAGGGTTGGTTTCTGTGGGGAAATCCACCCAATTGGACAGGTTGCCTCGGTGGTTGACAACCACGTCGGCAATCACGCCGGTGCCTTTTGCCTTGAATGCCTGTATCATTGACTTCAATTGCTGTTCGGTGCCGAAACTGCTGTTCTGGTCATACCAATAGAGGGGGTCGTATCCCATGGAGGGGTTGTTGGCGGCACGTCCGCTCTGCGGAACCCATACGAGGGAGAAGTAGTTGGCAATGTCGCTTGATTGCGCTTCCAGCGTACGCCACTGAGTGGGGGTGAATGAGTCCCAGTAGAAGGCTTGCAGCATCACACCGTCGTAGTTGGATGGCCACCCTTGCGCCGAAGCAGTCAAGGAGGATGCCAACATCAAAAGAGTAATGGTTAAGGTATTGATATTCTTCATATTAGATGTTTTTTGAATAAAAAGCAGGGAGCGATGTCGCCCCCTGCTTTTATTGGATTGTTAATTACTCGCCGACGACGATAACACAACGGTTGCGGTCGTTCTCGGGGAAGGGCTGCACGGTGTCGCCAAATGACTCCACGTCCATGCGGCTCTTGGAGATGCCTTTTTCCTCGAGGGCTTTCGCCACCTTCTCAGCACGGGCCTTGGCATAGCCGACGTTGATCTTCGGATTGCCGGTGCCCTTGTCTGCGTAACCCTTGATGGAGATGCGCTTCGAAGGATACTTGTTGCACCAGTTCACAATCTTGTTGAGAGTCACTTCGGGTGCGGGGTCAGACTCGCGGATGATGTAGAAGAAGGTCTCTCTGAGCGGCTCTTCCTTCACCACAGGTTTGGGCTCGGGCTTGGGCTCTGGTTTCGGCTCAACCACGGGTTTGGGTTCTGGCTCTACTACTGGTTCGGGAGGCAGCACCACTGGCTCGGGTGCTTTCTTCTTCATGCCAAACTTGAAGGTGAGTCCCACGAGGCCTACAATCTGCCAATCGGGGTTGAAATTGGACTTCAGGTTGAAGCAGTCGTTCTTGAAGTTGGCATCAAGTTCGAGGCTGAGGCCCACGTTGCGTGAGAAGTTGTACTCAAACTGTGTGCCGAAGCGTCCGTTGTAGCTGCTGTGCTTTGTGCTGCACAGGTCGGGACCAACATAGAAGTTGTTGCCCTTGGTCATGCTGCTGACAATGCCTTTGTACTCGTCGAAGTCCCATCCGTAGTTGACTCCGAAACCCGTAAGAAGAATCCAGTTGAAGCGCTGTGACGTACGGTTGGGTGACAGGATGTTGGACATGTTCATGAGCAGGTCGAGGTCGCCGGTGAGGGCTTTGAATTTATAGGCTGCATCGCCGTTGGGGAGTCCGGGGAAGCGCTCCTCCAGAAAGCCGCCCTTTGCCTCATAGCCTTGCACATGCAGGCGAACGCCCACCTTCGGGTTGAAATAGCGGCCGAAAGAGAGGCCAAACTGCGGTGTGACGAGGTCCATGAGCTTATAGTGCGTGAGTGTCACTTGGGCACCACCTTGCACAGAGATAAAGTTGTGGGGATAGTATTCCTCACTGTCTTGTGCTTGTGCAGCGGTGGACACTCCGAAAAGGAGTGCCACGGCTGCTGCTATGTTCAAAAACTTTTTCATAATTGTCAAAAGTTGTTGTTATTACTGTTTCACAATGGTAGCATACATCTTCTCGCTTTGGGCACGGCTGGGATACAGCTTGATGGTGTATGTGCCGGCCTCGCTGATGCTCAGGTCGGGACCGCCTTCCCAAAGGTCATCCACGGAGTTGCCGCCGAGGTTGATGTCCCAAGAGCCATTGGTGGTGAACTTGAACTTGTCGGCATTGAGCTGTGTGGTAATCTCCCAGCAGTCCTCTGCCATGTTGTACCTCATCACGGTATACGACGGGGCATCCCATCCGCCTGCAGTTGCAGGTCCTACCAGACCCCAAGTGAGTTTGGTGGCGGTCAGTGAACCATTGGCCACGTCGGCCACGAGCTTGTAGTAACCGGGCTCGGTGCAGTTGATGTTGCTGCCATCACCAAGCTTGAATATTGGACTGAAGGAACTGAAGCTGTCGTAGTTGTACTCAGCATTCCAGTTGCGCTCTTTGGTGAACTTAAAGTCGCCGTCCATGTAGGCAAAGCCTTCATAAATGCCGTCGAAGTTGGCGGAGCGCAGGGCCGGAGCCAGTTCGGGTGTCCATCCCCATTCTGGCATGCCGGGTGCGGCGGTGTTGTACTTCTGTGCATTGCCTGGCACATAGATGAACTCGGCGAAGTTGAGCGGTGTGATGGTATAGGTGAATTCCATCATGTTCACTTCGAAGCGGATGAATTTGCAGGTGCCGGCGGGCACACAGAACGAGTGGTCGCCATCGAGGTTGTAGCGGAAGTCGAAAGAGCCACTCTGGTCCTTGCTGTCGCCCTTTGTACCGAAGAGTTTGTTCCAGGTGTCGTTGCCGACGGCCTCGCAAGCTTCGTCGTCACCGAATGCGAACCAGGTGTCGCCATCGGCGGCTGCCGGGAAGGTGACGGTGAAGACGGGATCGTCGAACACACTCTTGTCGCTGTGGTTGAACTTCACCATCTTGTTCACTGCCGACTCTTTCCAGTCGTTGGTACCGCCTACGAGATAGTAGTTGTCGGAGATGCTGAGCGCCTCAATCTGGTAGCTGTAGTCCATCATGTTGATGGTCACCTTGATGAGTTTAGGACCGGCTGGCACGCAGAACGAACCATCGTCGCTCAGGTTGTAGCGGCGGTCGAGGTTGCCGGTGCGGTCGGTGTTGCCGTTGCCCTTTGTGGTACCGAGGAGTTTCGACCAGTCGTTGTCGTTGGCGATGGCCTCGCATGCCTCATCGTCGCCGATGGCAAACCATGTGTCGCCCTCTGATGCGTTGAATATCACAGTGAAGACAGGATCCTCATAGACATCCATTCCGCTGTGGTTGAACTTCAGCATCTTATTCTTGGCAGACTCACCCCAGTCGTTGGGACCGCCCACGATGTAGTAGTTCTCTGAAATCTGCGGAGCCTTCGGGATAACATTGATGTGGAAGACATCGGAAGTAGCAGTCTTCACGGATGTGATGCCGTTGCTGAGCCACATGCTCACGGTGGCATCGATGGAGCGCTCCACGGGGCGGCGTCCGAATTTGGCAATCACGAAATTAGCAAGGTCGGCTGCATTCATGACACCATCAGCACTGATGTCATAGGTTTCTTCACCGCCCAGGGTGATGGTGTATGAGGGCTTGAAGGAAGCGTCGGATGCAGTTGGCGGTGTGATGCTGCACACTTTCACCGTCTCCTCGGCATAGCTGTTGAAGTCAATCGTGCCTGCTGCGGTGACACTGCCGTCGCCGAAGGAAACCTTCTCAGGCTGGTCGACCACCTGAGGGGTGAGCCAGTCCTTGTAGTCGTCGGTACAGGCTGCCAACGAGGCTACGAGAGCCATTCCTAATAATATTTTCTTAGTCATAGTCGTATTTCTTTTTTATTCGGTTTCTTATTGTTCCATCAGCATGTAGTCGCCGGTAATGTCATTGAACAGGAACAGGTAGTGGCCATCAGGTATCACAAGGTTGCCGTCGCCATCGGCCTCGCCGGCCAGACCGCTCTTGTAGCCCCAGTTGGTATCCCAACTGCCAGGAACCTTCACCTTCAGTTTGTCACCTCCATTCACCTCAAACTTCCAGATATGGTTCTCACATCCGTCGAGGGTGAAGACTGGCGACATGTCGCTGTCGCCCCATTCGTTGAAGGTGCCGGCCACGCAGAGTTGCGGATAGACCTTCACGGGATCCTCATACTTGTTGATGGTCATCACGTTGCTCTTGGTGTCGAGGTTGATGGTGTAGTAGCCTTTCTCGAGGATGGCAATGTTGTGGTTGTCGCCGTCGTAGTCACCGAGGAAATCGCCCGGATTCTTCACATTGGTGTAGTTGAGTTGGGTTTTCCAGTCTCCAGGAGTGAGCACGAACTTGAACTGTCCTTCCTCGGGGAAGTAACCGGTGAATGTTGTCATGCCTCCGCCTGTAGCGGCGTCATACTGCTCGTTGGGCACGAGGAACATCGGTACGAGGCCGTTGCCCACGCCGTTGGCATCATTGCTCCATGAGGCACTGCCGATGCAGTTGCCCACCATGTACCAAATAATCGGAGCGGCGGGTTTCAGCTCGATGTAATAGGGAACAGCCTTGAGGCTCACCACATTGGAGTAAATAGGATTGTATTCTTTGAATCCTGCGTCGACGATGGCTGCTTTCACGCGGATGGCGAGGTCGAGCACAGAAGGCACTACACTGGCATCAGTCCATCCGTTGAGCATCACGAGCCAGCGGTCGATGGTCTCGGTGTTGAGTTCCACGTTCATACCGCTGTTGTAGGACTCATCCATGATGAAGAAGTCAGCACCGGAGTTGTCCTCTGCATTGGGATCGTATGCTTTGTTGAAAGAGTTGGTCGGCGAGATTTCCACCTTGTAGGTGGGGACGACAGGAGTATCAAAATTATTGTAAGGTCTGGGCTGCGACCATGTGAGGGCCACAGACTGTGATTTCTGCAGGTCAACAGCACCTGTGATGGCAGGGTCGTTGAGGACGAACTGAGTCGGTTGTGTCAGTACGGGGTTTGACTCCCTATCCTCCTCGCAGGCTGTCAGAGCAAAGGCACCGAACAGCAGCAACATGGAAAATTGATATATCTTTTTCATATGTGTATTGTCTTTATGCTTGATTTTTTACTTGCAAAGCACATTAATACCCAGGGTTCTGAACGAGGTTGGGATTGGCGTTCATGTCCTCGTCGGGCAGGGCATAGAGATTGCGGAAAGCAGGTATGCTGGCCCCGTTCTCTGCACCAGCCTTCCATTCCCATAGGTATTGGCCGCTGCGGTCGCCACCAAAGTATCCGTAACGGATAAGGTCGGTGCGTCGGTGGCCCTCGAAGTAGAGCTCACGGGCACGCTCATCGAGAATCTGGTCGAGGGTATAGCTGCTCGTTGTCGTGGTGTGTGCGCGTTGGCGCAGGGCATTGATGTAGTTGGCGCCTGTGGCGGTGGTTGTTCCACCACTGAGGCGTGCGTCGGCTTCTGCTGCGATAAGGTAAGCCTCTGCTGAACGCATCAGGAAGAAGTCGGCGTCTACGAACTGTGAGTTGTGTGACGTTCCGCCGCTTGCGTAGGTGTTACGGAACTTACCCACGGAATAGCCAGAGGTGAACTCTCCCGGTTTCGTGATTTTCAGCTCACGGCCAATGCCAAAGAATAGGGCACGGTCATCGCCTGCTGCCGCAGCCATATCTTTGATGCTGGCTTGTGGTGCATCGTTGTTGGGGAAGAATTTTGATACCAACTGAATGCGGGCGCGGTTGCCTGACCAGTACTCACTGGTATTGAGGTCGGCCTCAGTGTCCATGTCAGCGTTCCATGTTGAGGCGATGAGGAAGAGTGATGTACACCATGCGGTGGTCTTCACGCCGTCCTGAAGCAAGGGGAGGATGGCCTCCTGTGATGCACCATTGCTGCCATTGTCGCCCATGAAGAGCATCTGGTAAGCACTCCAGCCATTCATGCCGGATGTCCAAAGCTTGTGCGGACCATTGATGACTTTCTCTGCATACTCTTTGGCAGCTGCCCAGTTGGCAGTACCAGTGTAGACCTCAGCATTGAGGTACATGCGGGCGAGCAGCAGGTTGGCTGCATCCTGGTCAGCACGGCCATAGCCCTGGTCGGTGTCCTTGCGGGCGGCAGGTGCCAACAGCTTGTCCTTCACATCAAGCAGTTCGCTCTCGATCCACTTGAAGAGGTCTGCGCGCTTGATTTGCTCAGGAGGAGTGGACATCAGGGCTGTGGCGAAAGGCACATTGCCGAAGGCGTCCATCAGGTGATAGTAATAAAGGGCACGGAGGAAACGAACCTCTGCCTCACGGGTGGCGTCGACACCAGCGCAGACATCCAGATAGTGGTTGCAATAGGTGATGCCAACATAGAGTCGATAGTAGAAACCTTTCAGCATCGGGTGTGATGCATCGGATTGACAGAAGTTGTAAGCGGGTATGCCGGGGTCGCCCCAAGCGCAGATGGCCTCATCGGTAGGCAGTTCGTTGGAATTCCACAACTGACGGATGAAACCAGCCGTACCGCCATCGAGACCGTCGATGTCGCAGTCGCCGTTAGCACCTCCCTGGCCCTGCAGAGACATGGAGGAATAGCATTTGGTGTAGAGAGCCACCTCATCGGGCACCATCGTCTTGCTGGGGTCGATAGGAGTGACGTCCAAATCGCCGGTGCAAGAGCTAAGTCCTGCTATCACCAGTGCTGCTGCGGGAAGTATGTTTTTGATATATCTGAAGTTCATATTCGTAAAATTTATGATAGTTGTCATTTTCTATGCCTGTATATCCATTTAGAAGGAGAGGTTCAGACCCAGCAGGATGGTGAGTGGACGCGGGTAAATGTTATTGTCGATGCCCTTGTACACCTCGGGGTCAATGCCCTTGTACTTGGTGATGGTGAACACGTTGGTGGCCGATGCATAGACACGTCCGGTCAGACCGTTGTAGCTGCCGCCCTTGAAGAGGTTGCTAAATGAGTAACCCAGTGTGATGTTGTCGCACTTGAGGAATGAGGCGTTGCGCACGAAATAGTCGGAGAGAGGATGGTCATAGGTCACCCAACCTGCAGCGATAGCCTCAGGCATGGAGTTCTGCAGATAGCTGAACGATGAGTCGAAGCGTTTCTCAGTGTTGTTGTAACTCATTCTCTTGTCCCAGTAGACATAGTTGTCGAAGCTTGCGCGCAAACCGAAGCCGAAGTCTACATTCTTGTATTGCAGACGTGAACTCAGACCAGCGGTGTAAGGTGCAAACGGGCTCTTGTAAATGTAACGGTCGGATTCGTTGATGATGCCGTCGGCATTGCGGTCCACATACACGCCTTCGATGGGCTTGCCTGCCTGGTCATATACCTGCTGATAGACATAGTATGAATAGGCGGGATAGCCTACGGTATGAATCTGGCAAGTCAGACCGGTACCGGCAGAGATGCCGCCGGTGGTGATCTTGGATGCCTCGCCGGTCAGTTCGGTAATCTTGTTCTTGTTGTAGGTGAAGTTGGCGGTCACTTCCCACTGCCAGTTCTCAGTTACCACGGGACGGACGGTGAGTGATGCCTCTATGCCTCGGTTCTCCAGTGAGCCGATGTTGGTCGGCACGGTGTTGCGGAAGTTGGAGCCTGCAGAAACAGATGCCCAGTTGATCAGGTCGGTTGTCTTGCGGTAATAGTAGTCGACACTGCCGCTCACACGGTTGTGGAAGAATTGGAAGTCGAGACCTGCGTTGTAGGTGGTGGTGGTCTCCCACTTCAGGTTCTTGTTGTATGCGTCGGGACGGTAGAGAAGTCCGTCGTCATTGACACCGATAATGGGATAGCGTCCGTCGACATTAGTGGTATTCACGTTGTAGCTGGCGAAATAGTTGTAGTCGCCTATACCATCCTGCTGACCAGTCTTACCCCAACCTAAGCGGAGTTTGATTTCATCAATCCAACTGACGTTGCGCAGGGGAGCTTCTTCATTAATCTTCCAACCGAGGGCAACGGATGGGAAAGTGGCCCAGTGCTCGAAGAAACGTGATGAACCGTCGCGGCGCACTGTGGCAGTCACCATATAGCGGTCGAAGGCAATGTAGTTGGCGCGACCGAAGAAGCTCACGAGGTAGCTTTCTGACTTCCATGGGTTGGTTTTTGCGTCATAGGGATATTGCTTGCCTTTGGCATCCAAGGTTGTTCCGTCATCAAGAGAGATGACCTGCTGTGTGGTTGTCGGGTAACGGCCAGCATAGAAAGACTCGCCCCAGTATTTGGTGTGGCTCCACTCATAACCCACCATGATGTCGAAGTGCTGGGTCTTGAGGAAATCCTTGTAATACTGTGCATAGGCGGAGAAAGTGAGGTTGTATTTATTCTCCTTGGTGTAACCGCTGTTACCATAATAGAAGTTGGAGGGACCCCAGTCGGCATAGTCGGTGTTCTGCTTTCCGTTGGCCCAGTCGCCGTTGGCGCTGGCATGGAGGCGCAGGTCCTCGAAACCATGTATCTTGTAGTCTGCCTCGATACCACCCATGTAGTCGTAGGAATTGGCGCGGTCGTTCTTCTCATACAGACGTGAGAGAGGATTGGCCACGGTGTTGCGATTCCACATAGTGGGGTAGTTGGGGTCTTTCAGCGAAGCACCGGAATCGGTCCATTGCCAGTAGCCGTGATAGTTCTTGTATTTCTCATCTGTTGATGTGATAGGCTGTGTCGGGTCCATACGCATGGCATCACCGATGGCTGCCTCGTTGGCATAGTGAGTGTGGGCATACATGAACTTGCCATTGATGTTGAACTTCAGGTGGTCGTTCAGCAGCGAGGGGTTCAGGGTGACGCTGGCGGTGGTACGCTGGAAGTTGGAGGTCTTCAAAATACCGTTCTGGTCGGTGTAGCCTACGCTGAAGCGATAGGGCATGTTCTTCAGACCGCCCTGCACTGTCACATTGTGGTCGGTGCTCACGGCTGCGTGGAAAATTTCCTCCTGCCAGTCGGTATTGGCGTTGCCTAAGAGGGATGCTGCCTCAGAATCTTCACCATAGTAGCTCTTGATGAACTTGCGGTACTCATCGGCATTGAGCAAGTCGAGCTTACTGTTTTTCACAGAGTAGGACACATTTCCGTTGTAGCTCACCTTTGGAGCCATGCCAGAGCGTCCTTTCTTGGTGGTGATGATGATGACGCCGTTTGAACCGCGGCTACCGTAGATGGCAGTGGCAGAGGCATCCTTCAGCACGGTGAAACTCTCAATGTCGTTGGGGTTGACCATTGTCAGGGGATTGGAAGCACCCTTGATACCTTGGTTGTCCATGGCCAGACCGTCGATGACGATGAGCGGGTCGGTACTGGCGTTGAGTGATGAACCGCCACGGATGGTGATGTTGGCGCCGCCACCAGGGGCACCGCCATAGTTGGTCACGCTTACACCTGCAATCTTGCCCTGCATCATGTCTTGGGCGTTGGTGATGAGACCGTGGTTCTTCTCATCGGGCTTGACAGCTGTCACCGAACCGGTGAGGTCGTTTTTCCTTGCCACACCGTAACCGATGACCACCACCTCGTTGAGAGAATGGGAGTCGTCTTGCAAAATCACCTCCACATGGGGAGCAGCGGCCACCTCCTGTGTCTCATATCCGATATATGAGATCTGGAGCATGTCGCCTTGTTTTGCTTCAATTGAGAAATTACCGTCGAAATCGGTAATCACGCCACCCGGTTGACCGACAACGCGGATGGTGGCTCCGATGATGTCCTCGCCGGTAGCATCTTTCACATGGCCGTTGGCAGTAAACGACTGCGCAAAGGCACTAACTGATAGGAACAGCCCCAAAAAGAGGCTGAGCAACCTAACAGGAATTGCAAAATTTACCTGCTTCATCATTTTTAATTGTTAAGTTTATTGTTAATAGGTTATTATTTTATATAATGTGTACGAATCTTTCGCTCGTATGATGATAGTTGGCAATAATAGGTTAGATAACGGTTTGAAAATCCGTGCTTTCAACGTTTCTTGTCGTTTTCTGATTGCAAATTTAGTTTTCTTTTGCAATGTTTGTTCTTTTTAAACCTAAAATATTGTGTTTGAGGTGTGCAAACGTTTGCACAACTTATTACATATTTTATGGTTAAGACGGAAACAATGTGTCAAGGTTTTGTCTATCTTTGCAAATGATGAAAGACAACGAACCCATCACGATGAAGGATATCGCGCGCGCCTTGGGTGTGTCGGTAGCCACTGTCTCGCGGGCACTTAAGGACAGTCCCCGCATCAGTGAGGAGCGTCGTGAGGCAATCAAGGCATATGCGCGTGAGCACAATTTCTCTCCCAATCTTTTGGCAGAGTCACTGCGCCACAGCCGTGTGCATCCCACTCGCATCATCGGGGTAATCATCCCACAGATCAACCATTTCTATTTCTCTTCCATCCTAAGCGGCATCGAGGAGGAGGCATCTGCCAGGGGCTACCAGCTGATGGTGGCACAGAGTGACGAGCGCTATGAGCGCGAGGTGCGCATTTGCCAGTCGTTTTATGAGAACAAGGTGTGCGGCGTCATCGTGTCGCAGGCGAAGGACACGGTGAAGTATGACCATTTCCTGCGACTGATTGACAATGGTGTGCCATTGGTGTTCTACGACCGTATTTGTACCGGTATCAATTCCAATAGGGTGGTGGTAGATGACTATATGGGGGCACTTACGGCAGTTAACTATCTCATAGACAGTGGTTGCCGGCGAGTGGCTTTCTATGGCTCGACGATGAATCTGGAGATATCCAAAAACCGCTACAACGGTTATGTTGATGCCTTGGCACGCCATCATATACCTGCCGACGAGCGCTATATGCGCTATTGCGACAACCGAATCGATGCTGAGGCCATTACGCCTGAACTGTTGTCAATGCGCGACCGTCCGGATGGATTCTTCGCCGTCAATGACGACACCGCTATTGGTATCCTCTATACTGCCAAACGCATGGGGTTCAGCATCCCTAATGATGTGTCGATATGCGGCTTCACCAATGGAGAGCGCGCCATCGCCTGTGACCCTATGCTCACCACCGTGGAGCAGCGTGGGATGGTGGTGGGTGAGGAGGCTGCCGACGTCCTCATCAGCAAGGTGGAGGGTTCCATCCCTCGTGATAAGGTGGAGAAACGAGTGGTACGTACACGCCTCATTGTGCGCGGCACGACAAGATAAGACCTATAAAAACCTATTAAAATATGAAAACAAGACCTGATTTAAGTTTCTGGAAGCTTTGGAACTTGAGTTTCGGCTTCTTTGGCGTGCAAATCGCATACGCTCTGCAGAGCGCTAATATTTCACGTATCTTCAGAACGTTGGGAGCAGACCCACACGATCTGAGTTTCTTCTGGATTCTTCCGCCGCTGATGGGTATGATTGTTCAGCCTATTATCGGTACGTTGTCTGATAAGACCTGGACTCGTCTGGGGCGGCGTATCCCCTATCTTTTCGTGGGTGCTGCCCTTGCCGTGGCGGTGATGTGCCTGCTGCCCAACGCCGGTTCTTTCGGCATGTCGGTCAAGGCTGCGCTGATTTTCGGACTGGCAGCGCTGATGCTCCTCGACACCTCCATCAACATGGCAATGCAGCCTTTCAAGATGATGGTGGGCGACATGGTCAATGAGAAACAGAAAGCCAAGGCCTACAGCATCCAGTCGTTCCTGTGCAACGCAGGCAGCGTGGTGGGCTTTGTGTTCCCCTTCTTCTTTACTTGGATTGGACTGAAGAACGTGGCTCCAGAGGGCGTGGTACCCGACTCTGTCATCTGGTCGTTCTATGTGGGAGCACTCATCCTCATCCTTTGTGTCATCTACACCACAGCCACTGTGCGTGAGATGCCGCCGGAGGAGTATGCAGAATATCATGGCGTGACACAGGCTAACAAGGACAGTTCCAATTGGTTTGCCTTGTTGAAAAATGCTCCGGCTACTTTCTGGAAAGTGGGCTTGGTGCAATTCTTCTGCTGGGCAGCGCTCCTTTATATGTGGACATATGTGGTCGACGCGGTTTCGGAGACCGTGTGGGGCACGACTGACCCTTCATCAGAAGAATATCAGGTGGCAGGCAACTGGACAGGCATCCTCTATGCCATCCAGGCTATGGCTAGTGTGCTGTGGGCAACAATGCTGCCACGCTTCAAGAACGTCAAGGTGGCATATGCTGTAAGTCTGCTCATCGGTGGTATAGGTTTTGCCCTCATCCCCTTTGTGCACGACCAGTATTTGATGATTTTCCCCTTCATCCTCATTGGCGCCGCATGGGCAGCTATGCTCGCCATGCCGTTCACGTTGGTCACCAATGCCCTTCAGGGCTATGGGCACATGGGAGCCTACCTGGGGCTTTTCAACTGCACCATCTGCCTGCCTCAGATTGTGGCAGCTGTTTGTGGTGGCACCATTCTTCGAATTGTTGGGTCACACCAGAGCACGATGATGATTGTGGCAGGAGTCTTGCTTATGATTGGTGCGATGTGTGTCTCTGCCATCAAGGTCAAAAAGAGTGAGCAAACGATTGCATAACTAATATCCTACCTATTATGAATCTACATTTTAATATTGATTACCATACCGCCTTTGGCGAGGAATTGGTGCTCAACATCATCTCCTCGGTACATGACGGCGGTCACGAGGTGGCGGAATACCGCATGGGAACCCTCGACGGGATGAGATGGACCTGTGAGGTCGGCAATGTGGTCAAGTCTGGTGAATGTCTTGATTACTATTACAGTTTGGTGCGTGGCGACCAGGTGTTGCGCCATGAGTGGAAGTTGGAGCCCCATCGCCTTGAGTTTGCTGCCCAAAAGGCAAACAACTATACCATCTATGACCACTGGATGGACATTCCCGACAATGCCTATCTTTATAGTTCGGCATTCACCGATACCATCAACCGCCGTGAGCGCCTGAAACCCACTAAGCATTCGTTTGCACAGACGGTGAGGCTGAAGGTGCGTGCCCCGCAGCTGCGCCGCAACGAGCGCCTCGCAGTGCTGGGCAGTGATGCAGTCCTCGGCAACTGGTCGGTGCTGAATGCTGTCGCCATGGTTGAGCACAACTATAATGAGTGGATTGTGGACATTGATGTTTCCCAACTCTCCTCTGCCCGCTTTGAGCTGAAGTTCGTTGTGCTCGACGAGGATGTCGATGTCACACCGGTTTGGGAAATGGGCAGCAACCGCATCATTGACCTACCAAAGATGAATGACGGCGACATCGTTGTCTATGAGTTGCCCGAGGCACATTTCGACCTCTATGACTTGAAGTGTGCAGGCACGCTTGTACCCGTGTTCTCATTAAGGTCGGAAAACAGTTTCGGTGTGGGCGACTTCGGAGATTTGCGCAAGATGGTCGATTGGGTGGCACATACCGGACAACGTCTGCTGCAGATTCTGCCCATCAACGACACAACAACGACCCACACCTGGACAGATTCCTATCCCTACAGCTGCATCAGCATATTTGCCTTGCATCCGCAGTATGCCGACCTCACGGCGTTGCCCGCCATCAAGGATGAGGCATTGCGTGCGGAGATGGAGCAGTTGCGTGCTGAACTCAATGCGTTGCCACAGATAGACTATGAGCGTGTCAACAACGCCAAGGCCCGTTACCTGCGCATCATCTTTGAGCAGGAAGGCAAGGCAGTGCTCGCATCGGCTGGTTTCAAGCAATTCTTCTCCGATTCCAAGCAATGGCTCGTTCCCTATGCACAATACTCATTGCTCCGCGACCAATATGGTACAGCCGACTTCAGTCAGTGGCCCGACCACAACACATGGGATGAAGCAAACCGCTCTGCACTCTCCTCACCGCGCAACAAGGCATACAAGGAGGTGGCGTTCTATTACTATGTGCAGTATGTGCTCAATTGCCAGATGGCTGCGGTCCATGAGTATGCCCGTGAGCGAGGTGTCATCCTTAAGGGAGACATCCCCATCGGTGTCAACCGCTACGGATGCGATGTGTGGCAGGAACCCCGCTACTTCCACCTCGACGGTCAGGCAGGAGCACCGCCCGACGACTTCTCTGCCAACGGGCAGAACTGGGGCTTCCCCACTTACAATTGGGAGGAGATGCTTGCCGACAACTGTGCATGGTGGGTCAGGCGCTTCTCCAACATGTCGAAGTTTTTCGACGCATACCGCATCGACCATGTGCTCGGCTTCTTCCGTATATGGGAGATTCCCATCGACTCCGTGCACGGACTGCTCGGACAGTTCTCACCCTCTCTTTCGATGACCGTCTCCGAGATAGAGGCCTACGGACTTCCTTTCCGTGAGGATGTCTTCCTCAGGCCATATATTACCGACCATGTGCTCGACCAAGTGTTCAAGGAATATGCACAGGAGGTGAGGGAGAAATATGTGGAGCCTATCGACAACGGTTTCTACCGCATGCGTCCCGACTACGACACACAGCGTAAGGTGGAGAAGGCATTTGAGGGGAAGACCGATGAGGTCAGCGTCATGCTGAGGGATGGCCTCTATGCCCTCATCAGCGACGTGCTCTTCGTGCGTGACCACCGTGATGCCAATAAATTCCACCCGAGAATCGCCGTACAGCACGACTTCATCTACGAGGCACTCTCAGAACATGACAAATTTGTTTTCAATCGTCTTTATGATGACTATTTCTATCGTCGCAACAACCAGTTCTGGTATCGTGAGGCAATGAACAAACTGCCGCGCCTGGTCGATGCCACCCGTATGCTGGTTTGTGCCGAAGATTTGGGTATGGTGCCCGACTGCGTGCCTTGGGTGATGAACGAGCTGAAGATTCTCAGCCTTGAACTGCAGTCAATGCCTAAGGACCCCACTGTCACATTCGGACATCTCTCACGCAATCCATATCGGTCGGTGTGCACCATCTCCAGCCACGACATGCCCACGCTGCGGCAGTGGTGGGATGAGAAACCCGAGCGTACGCAGGAGTACTACAACACGATGCTCTATCGTGGTGGTGAGGCACCCCATCCGCTGCCGGGATGGCTTGCACGCGATATCATCTCACGCCATCTCACCAGTCCGTCGATGCTCTGCGTCATCTCCATTCAGGACTGGCTCGCCATTGATGAAAGGCTTCGACTGGCGGATTCCAATGCCGAGCGCATCAACATCCCCGCCAATCCCCGCCACTATTGGCGCTACCGCATGCACCTCACCATTGAGCAGCTGATGGCTGATGAAAAGTTCAATGAGAATCTCTCTGACCTCATCTCCCAAAGCGGGAGATGAGCTGCTGAGCTGTAATGAAATAAGTAAACGACATCGAATCCCAAGAAAATGAAATTTTTACTGAATCTCCTCGCTGTTCTGCTGCCGTGCATGGTGCAGGCTCAGACGGTCAAATCGCCCGACGGCAATGTGTCGCTGACTTTCAGCCTCGAGAAGGGCATACCCTATTATGAGATGTCTTACAAAGGCAAGGCTGTGGTGAAACCCAGCCGGTTGGGACTGGAACTGGCAAAGGACAAGCACGCCAGCAAGGGAATGGATGAGACCGACCTTATGGACGGCTTCTCCGTAGCCGGCACGAAGCAGTCGACTTTTGACGAGACATGGAAACCTGTATGGGGTGAGACAGCCACCATACGCAACCATTACAATGAATTGGCGGTCGACCTGCTGCAGGATGCCACCAAGAGGCACATCACCATCCGTTTCCGTGTCTTTGACGATGGCATGGGATTGCGGTATGAGTTCCCGCAGCAGAGAGAACTCAACTACTTCCTCATCAAAGACGAGCATACGGAGTTTGCCATGGCGGGCGACCACACCGCATGGTGGTTGCCTGGTGACTACGACACTCAGGAGCAGGAAACCCAGCAGACCAAACTGTCGGAGATTCGCGGAAAGATGAGACAGGCGGTCAACTGGGGCAACTCCTCTGTGGCTGTATTCTCAGAAACCGGCGTGCAGACCTCCTTGCAGATGAAGAGTGACGATGGACTGTATATCAATATCCACGAGGCAGCGTGTGTGGACTATGCCACCATGCACCTCGAACTTGTTGATGCACAGACTAAACATCTGACTGAGCAGTTGGGTGGTGGCAGCAATGCCTACACACCCAACCCCAAGCCGTCGCCCTATCCGCTGCCGGCTCCCTTCACCTTCGTCAGTCACCTCACACCAGATGCCACAGGACTGAAAGGTGCCATGCAGACACCCTGCCAGAGTCCTTGGCGTACCGTCATGGTGAGCGACGACGCACGCGATATGCTCTCCTCCAACCTTATCCTCAACCTCAACGAGCCTTGCAAGATTGAGGACACCTCATGGATTCATCCTGTGAAATACTGCGGTGTGTGGTGGGAGATGATTGTGGGGAAGAGCAGTTGGAACTACACCAACGACCTGCCTTCCATCAAACTCGACCAGATTGACTGGAAGAAGATGACACCCAACGGACGGCATGCAGCCAACAATGAGAAAGTGAAGCGATATATCGACTTCGCAGCCAAAAACGGTCTCGATGAGGTGCTTGTCGAGGGATGGAATGTCGGTTGGGAGGATTGGGCAAACATGTGGAAACGCGACGTGTTCGACTTTGTCACACCTTATCCCGATTTTGACATCAAGATGCTCAACGACTATGCGCACAGCAAGGGTGTAAAACTCCTCATGCACCACGAGACCTCATCGTCGACTCAGAACTATGAGCGCCATATGGAAAAAGCCTACAGTCTGATGAACCACTATGGCTATGATGCTGTGAAGAGCGGGTATGTGGGCGACATCATCCCACGTGGCGACCACCATTACTCGCAGTCGATGAACAACCACTACCTCTATTGTATCCAGGAGGCTGCCAAGCACCATATCATGGTCAATGCACACGAGGCAGTGAGACCTACTGGACTCTGCCGCACCTATCCCAACATGGTGGGC
>Ga0247611_10005347_pt1 | contig 17090 bp, 10 predicted proteins | sample 177DNAGHGhighgp2_FD_192422 | JGI IMG/M metagenome (GOLD analysis project Ga0247611, IMG submission 192422) | Sheep rumen microbial communities from Palmerston North, Manawatu-Wanganui, New Zealand - 1770 DNA GHGhigh gp2 | ecosystem: Host-associated > Mammals > Digestive system > Stomach > Rumen... | reverse complement strand
CAATCTCTTCGATACCCTTCACTACATGATAGCTCGACTTAAACGGACCACCGCTGATGGCGCAGCCACCTACGGCAATCACATACTTCGGCTCGGCCATCTCGTCGTAAAGGCGCTTCAGGGCTGGAGCCATCTTATGGGTGATGGTACCTGCACACATGATCAGGTCGGCCTGACGGGGAGAGTTACGCGTTACCTCGAAACCGAAACGTGCAAAGTCGTAACGGGCACAGCCACAGGCCATGAATTCGATACCACAGCATGAGGTGGCAAAGGTCAATGACCAGAGAGAGTTGCTTCGACCCCAGTTAATCAATTGGTCAAGCGTGCCCGTAATCACATTGACGCCACCCTCATGGAGCTCGTCAATAATTTTCTCCAACGAGGCATTATCTTTCCATTCCTCGTAGGGAATACTCTTGATGTGAGGCTTTCTTACTTCCATTCCAAGTCTCCTTTCCGCCAAGCATACGCCAAGCCTAAAACCAGAACTACCAAGAAGAAACCGATGCTCAGCAGAGCCATCGCACCGAACTCCTTCACTACTACTGCCCATGGATACAGAAACACCGTTTCCACATCAAACATGAGGAACAAGATGGCGAAGAGGTAGAATCCCACGGAGATGGGCAACCACGAACTGCCTCGCGTGGGGATACCACTCTCATACGGCTCACCCTTCACCTTCGCGTAGGACCTCGGACCTATCAACTTAGCTACAACGTAAGCCGCCACCACCAATGTCAAAGCCGTCAACAAGACGGTAATTAACAAAGTAAAGTTCATAAAATAATTATAATGTTATAACAATATTGTTCTCGCTCTTAAGCAGTTAGGGCAAAAAGAAAGTACCTTCACGGCTATTCAGCTGCAAAGGTACTAAAAATATTTGTAAATACAACGAATATTTATAAAAAAATCGTTAATTCACTATTTCTTTATATCAGTCGTCGATAATTTCCGTGATAGGTTCTCCAACACATGCATTGGGTTGCTGAATATGCAATTTCTGACAAACGGTGGGAGCAATGTCGGTAATATGCACTTCACGACTCGTTGCACCATGCTCCACTTTCCAGCCATAGAACAACAGGGGTATATGTGCATCATAGGGGTTCCACTCGCCGTGGGTCGTTCCTACAGGCGACGAATATTTGCCGAATCCATACCAGCCAGGTTCGAGCATGAAGATGATATCACCAGAACGGTCGTGGTGATAGCCTTTTAGGGCACGCTCTTTCAGGAACTCAGGCACAGGAGCCGTAGCAGCTTTCTTGAAGTCGAAAGCAAACGACACATGAGGCATCTTCAACAGCTCGTCGACGACGGCTTCACGGACAGCCTGCTCGTCGAGTCCCTGCTCGCGGATGCTCTCCTTGTCGAGCACCACCCGATAGTCGAGACAGTCCTTGAAGATACTTTTTGTCAGTCTGAACTTCTCCGTCAGTCTCTTAGTGACTTCACTGACGTAGAGCTCGTCCCATTTCCAAGCTCCGCCGCCCAGCTTGTGATCCTCCATGAACTTGAAGTTATGGGCAGCACCGTGGTCGGCGGTCAGGAATACGAGATAGTTGCCCTCGCCTACTTGTTCGTCAAAGGCTTTCAAGAGTTTTGCGATGTCCTTATCGAGTTCCAGATAGGCCTCGTCGGTATGCTCTCCTCTCGTACCCCACTCATGGCCGATGACGTCGGTCTGCGAGAAGCTGATGCAAAGCATATCTGTCACCTCTCCCTTACCCAACTGCTCACCTTTCAAGGCAGCGATGGCCATATCGGCGGTGAGATGACCACAAAGGGGATACAGACCCACATCCTTACCAACCTTTTTCAGCTCCTTGTTCTTCTTCATCTGGGCGTTGAAGTCCTTGGCCCATTGCGGCAGTTCCTGCATATACCAGGTGCTGGTGATAAACTGTCCGTTTTTGGTATCAATCCAATAAGCGGCATTGGCACTTCTACCGGCTGGAAGGATAGAAGCACGGTCTTTGTAGCTCACACCGATCACCTTCGACTGGAAATCAGTATGCAACCTCAACTGATCACCGATAGTCGAAGCCAACAGATTGACAGGCGACGACTTACCTTTTTTCTCGTTGTCGGTTCCTACAGGCATCACATTGGGGTCCTCACAGCTCTGACGCTTCACACCATTGATATAGAAAGCGTTGCCCGCAATTCCATGGAAAGCGGGTGTTGTACCCGTATAGGTACTGGTATGTCCGATGGCCGTTACCGTAGGCAGATAGTTAATCTGACAGTTATCACAGCTATAGCCCTTGTTGATCAGACGCTTCAAACCATCCTCCTGATATTGATCGTAATATCTGCCAAGATAATCCCAACGCATCTGGTCGACCACAATTCCGACCACAAGCTTCGGACGCTCATTGAACTTGGTCTGCGCCGACAGTTGAACAGCACAGCAACATGTAAGGGTAATTAATAGGAATAGTTTCTTCATATCTCTTTTGTTCTTTCAATGATTTCTAAACACATACGACTGTTATGGTAGGGACATTTCCAGAAGCCAGCCTTATCATCTGTGGTATTCAGTGAACCGTCAGGATGACGACTCCAGAACCACTCACCATTTTCCCAGTCTACGAGTTGGGTCTTGATGTACGTCCAACAATGCACAGCCTTCTCCAGTGCGTCCTCATCACCAAAATACTGATAGATGTTATACCACCCTACCACGTTTTCAGCCTGTACCCACCAGTGGAGGTCATCGTCAACGTGACCAGTATCAAGGTTCGCCTCATGTATCATCGACCCGTCAGGGCGCAACCCCTTTTCGGAGGCTTTGGCCACCTCACGGACTACCTGTTCCACCTTCTTGAGCACAGTCTGGTCACCCAGCACCAAGGCTGCCTCATGCATCAGCCACGAGCATTCAATATCGTGCCCATAACTCTCAAGATGACCAGCACCTCGCGTCCAGTCCATCTCGAAGAAAAGATCCAAATGGTGGGTCTCAGGGTTCAGAATCTTATCTGTAAAAATATCTATCAGATTACGTAATGCCCCCTCTACCCTCGCCAGAGTCTCTACAGGAACAGTGACGCCGATGGGTAAGACGGAGCCAAGGACTGGCACATAGTTACATGATTCTGCAGCCTGCATCTCTTTCAGGCACCGATACAGGTTGGTATAGGGTTCAATGATGTGCAGATGCGTATTCTGCGATTTGGGATAGTTGGCATCGAAGTCCGACAGCCGCATATCAGCCATCTCCCCCCACTCTCTTGTACAAGCCTCTATATAACCGTTATACTGGGTATCAAACGAATGTTCCTCCACACACTCAAACAGTTCGATAGCATAGTCGAGCGCCTCACGGTCACCTGTTGCACGAGCGTATTCCGATAGTCCGTAGATAGCAAATCCAATGGCATAGAACTGTTTCTTGGTATCCTGCGGATTTCCTTGATAGTCCACGCTCCAGTAAACACCCCCATACTCTTTGTCGACAAAATGTTCTATCAGATAGTCTTTGGCTCGTGTGGCAGCCTCAAGGTATTCCTCCTTCTGGAGCACACGATAAGCCGCAGAGAAAGACCACAGGATACGGGCATTAAGTATTGCCCCTTTCTCTGCCTCACGATGAAGCATGCCCTGTCCGTCGATACGGCCATAAAACCCTCCGTTCTCATGATCTTGCATTTTGTCAAGCCAGAAACGCAGGATGTTACTTTCCAGCACATCCAGCATCTCTTGTTTCATCGTTTTGATATCCATATTCATTTTTATTCTATATCACGATACTTTCTCAATTCATCATTGATGGCTTGTACACGTTTCGTTGTCAGCGGATAGAACCATACTACGATGATTGCGAAGGCTGCCACAGCAGCGGGAATAAAGCTCATCAGCCAACGGAGCACCATCAGGGCACTCTCAGGCTGAGTGGCTCCTGCTGCCAGCGCTGCGGCATCTGTCTCATAACCGAAGCCCGACAGCAACCACAACACAGCTGCGCCACCAATAGCGCCACCAAACTTCTGAGCCATTGAGGCTGATGAGAAAATCAGACCCGTGGAGGCTGTGTGATACTTCAACTCAGCATAGTCACTCACGTCGGCATACATACTCCAGATTAATGGTGACATAATACCTGTAAAGATTGAGATTACTACCTGCAAGATGAGCATCACCCAGAAGCCGTTAGGTGTACAAGGCACGAAGAAGAAGGCTACACTGAATACCACGAGGGCAGCGTTCACCAAAATAAAGGTCGACTTCTTACCGAGCTTATTGGCGATGGGAACACAAAGAGCTACACCTGCCATGTTCGACACCTCACCAATACCCAGGAACAGGCCTGAGTAGAAGAGGAACATGATACCGAAAAACGATAGGCTGACATCCGGACCGATAATATCGAGGAAGAAGTAGGCTACCGTAGCACCACGCACCGTATTGAAAAGGTTCGAGCACAGGGCAGCACCTATGAGCAACCACCAAGGTTTGTTTGACAATAACGACTTGAAGTCACTACCTACACTCACATTCGATGTTGTCTTCAGGTGTTCCTTTGTCAGCAGGAAGCAAAGAATAAACATCACAAAACAAGCCGAGGCGATACATACCATACCCCAGAACCAACCGTCGGGGGACTTATAGCCACCAAACATGTTTGTGAGCGGTTCCCAAAGGAACAGGGCAATAAACGAACCACCATAGGCGAAGAACATACGGAACGAAGAGAACACCGTCTTCTCGTTCGTATCATCTGTCATCACACCCAACATGGCGCCGTAAGGCACGTTGATACCTGTGTAGACGGTCATCATCATAATATAGGTGACATATGCCCAACAAAGTTTGGCACCATAGTTCCAGTCAGGTGTGGTAAACAGTAGGATACCACAGATAGAGAACAGCGGTGCTACCCACAAGAGATAAGGACGATACTTACCCCACTTAGTGTTCGTTCGGTCGGCGATAATACCCATCATCGGGTCTGAAACAGCATCCCAGATACGAGTCACAAGAACCAGCACACCCGCATCGATAAGCGATAGGCCGAAAATGTTTGAATAAAAGATAGGAAGATAGTAAGAGAACACCTTCCAGAATGTCGACGATGACATATCACCGAAGCCGTAACCGATTTTCTCGATTAATTTAGTCTTTGCCATAGATATTGTAAATTATTTATTTTTTTCGATTTTTGGCGATGAGACACTTGATGGTCTCCATGCTGGCCACAGTCACATATTTATTTTATATCTTTCAGGAACAATACGTTCTTTTTAGCATACATCTCATTAAAATAAGGCGCATCGGGTTTCGACGGGGAGGGACCGAACCACTCCTCCTTATAATTACGCCATACCAGGAAATAGCTGATCTGATACTTGTCGAGCACAGGTGTTAGCGTTGAAGTCCACCATGTGGGGTCGGTCAGATTCTTTAAACCGCACTCCGTCAGAGCAGGGATCTTCCCACGATCAGCGGCAAACTTAGTCAACATGGCGAGGTTGGCATCCAACTGGGCTACAAAATCCTCCTTAGAACCCCACTGATATCCATCAATGCCCACCATCTGTATTCGGTCGTTACCTGGGTAACGTTCTAGATATTTTGCCTCATCGAGATTGGAAGCCATACCAGGCGAGTATGCCCACAACAGGTTATCAAAGCCATCGGCCGTCAACTTATCCTGCAACATATTCCACAGGGCCTTATATTCCTCAGCCGTACAGAGTTTCTCACCCCACCAGAACCAGCTGCCCGTATTCTCATGCCAAGGGCGGAAGATGATAGGAATCTTCTGTCCATCGGAAGTTTTCAGTCCTGCCAGGAAGTCGCTCACACGCTGCATCCACGTCTTAAAGAGCTCGTGTTTCGACCCACCTTCAAGAATATTCTTTACAACGGTGGTATTTGTTACATCCCAAGCTGTGCCCTCCGGGAATTTCTGTCCGGCCAGACCACCTCCCTCAATAGTTGTCAGGGGGTTACGAGGGTGCCAACTGATGGTCACGATGCCACCACGCTCATGGTGCTTGATGATTTCCTCGGTCATACGGGTAAACGGCACGCTATCCAGATTCTTTTTGTCACCCATCTCAATGCCGCCAAGTTCAAATCCCATCACGGCAGGCCAATCACCACAGACATTCTTCACATCGCTGGAGTCGGGCTGGTAATCCCATGTCAGACCATAGAACGGATCATCCTGATGGCCGAACATATAGCCTTTCTGACGGAGCATTTCCAGTCGTCCCATCAACCGCTGAGACTGAGATTTTCTGGTCCTGTCTATCTGACGTTTGATCACGGATAGCGTCGTTGCATCGGAAGCAAACACCGAATTCAACCCCTGAGCTTCTTGGGCAGGGTCGTTCGTATAATCGTCACCCACCTTCCATTGTTCGTGCTGTGGTTTGGCCAGTCCGCCCCACCCCCAGAAGTTACAGCCAGCAAAATAGCCACCTTTCTCCATGTTATCACAAACCAGCGAGAACACATATTCATAAAAACTATCGCGCCCCCGCGTTGGTGTGCCAAGTGCGAACTTGAATCCGTCTCTCGGATAACCAAATTCCTCCATCACCAGCGGTTTCTTAATTCTCTCGCAGATTTGCAGGTGCCGGTCAATATAGTCCTTCGTATTCTTCTTGGCCCTTGGCAGGTTCTCTATCAGCGAGTCCTGCTTGGCCCATCCCCAGTTGTAGGGCCAGAGATGAATGTTAGCATAATCAATGTTCTTGTCGGCTGTAATGCGTTCCCAACAGTCGTAGTCTCCCTCACAGCCCCAGGCTCCTTCTGAACCTATCGAAATCAGATGATTCGGGTCGAGACTACGGATTAGGGCCGATGCTTCAGCGAGCCACTTCTCGAAGGCAGGCAGTGCCTCCTTGGAGAAAGCACGGGGCTCATTACCTATCTGCCACGACATGATAGCCGGATCATCTTTATAAGCCACACCCGTATAACGATTCGTACGACTGAGGATAAACTTCACATAATCATAAAACAGCCGATGCGCCTTCTCATTAGTAGCGTATTTACTCATGGCCTGCATAAAAGCCGGATAACCCACATCGTCTGGCCTCGGCTGCTTACCGGCTCCTGCGTGCTCCAGATAGAATCCATAGCCGCCGCTCCACTCCCAAGAATTGTTCAGGTAAAGCACAGCTACCATCTGACGCTTGCCCATCTCCTGCAACAAGTAGTCGAGACCTGCCAGGATGGTATCGTTATATACGCCGGGCTTCACCTGCAATGTTGGCTCCACCTTGGTGGTCACGCCACGCTTGCCGTCAGAACCCACCAGAATGCGCAGGTTGTCAATACCCATCTGCTTCATCAAGTCGAGCTCCTGGCACAAACGCTCACGGTCTCCCCCCTGCCCTTCCGAGCCGAGGATGGCGCCATACCAGAAATTAGTACCCACGTAATAATATGGCAGACCATTTTTTACGAAATGCCCATTCTCCACCTTCACAAATGAAGACGATTGAGCCATCATTTTCTGCTGACAAAACACCAGCATCACACATGTGATAGTTGTAATTACAAACTGTTTTAGATTCATCGTATTTTAATTTTGGTTGCAAAGGTAGTAAAAAAAGATGGAACAAAAGAATTTCTTCTATAAAATATTTATATTTTAACAATAGAAAGTCACATTGTAACTTTGCAACTTTGTAACATTAAGGTGGTGGCGATTGTGGAGGGGGAAGGTAATAAGAATTATTATATATTATAATATATAATAATTTATAATATACTCTAGGCGGGAATTGCAATGTGCTTAATGTTACAATGTGACAAAGTGACATTGTTACATCCCGCTGCCTGCGAGATTACGGCACACAGACAACGAGATTACGACTCAGCAGGCACGAAAAGCCTTACGACTTCTCCTGATGGTATTTAATGAGCCCCTCCAGAGGGCTGCGGAAGATAGTGCCCACCTTGAGGTGGACGCGATCGGCGGCTTCGCGGAGCTGATGCTGGTAGTACCAGGCGACACTACCGACAAAGGATACGGGCAGGTCTGGACGAGCATAGGGATTGATGTTGATGGAGAGGAAGTCTGTGAAGTTGTCATGAACCAAAGTCTGGAGTTCTTCCTCTTCATCGATATGGCGCGAAATAAAGTCAGACAGCGAGGCAAGGAAGCGATTGGCCAAGGGCTGGCGGTAGACACGTTCGATGAGGATGGGAAGCGTAAGTTTTGTCTCCTGTTCGAAAAGGTCCTTGAGATCTTCGGAAAGCTGACCGCTGTAGAGGTGATGGACGAGCCGTTTGCCGAGGACTGCGCCACTACCCTCGTCGCCGAGGATATAGCCCATGGCGGGCGTATGCTTCACAATCTGAGTGCCGTCGTAGAGGCAAGAGTTGGCTCCAGTGCCGAGGATACAGGCTACACCTTCTTTACGGCCACAGAGGGCTCTGGCTGCGCCAAGCAAATCACTGTGGGCCTCGACGGTGGATGCCTGCGGGAACACCTCATAGAGAATCTGTGACACAAGAGCCTCCTTTTCCGGGCGGACACCACTACCGTAGAAATAGACGGCAAATGGGAAATCGGGCGTGAGGCGGCCTGAACTCTTGAGTTTGCGCACTTCCATGTTCTCGGACATGCGGGTTTGGAACTCGTCACTGAGGATACGTACAATCTCCTCGCGCGACTGATGAACGGGATTGATGCCCTGGGTCTGGATGACAACAGGCTCGGTACCGGCTGCAATGATGGCCCAGTCGGTCTTGGTGCTTCCGCTATCTGCAATAAGTATCATATTAACATGACTGTTTTAATGTTTCTGACTGCAAAAGTAGTCAAAAAAATAATAACGAGCAAGAATAATCGCCTTTTTTTGCAGAGGAATCGGAAAAAAGCCGTACCTTTGCAGTGTAAAAACAAAAGAGGTATATGAAAAGACTGATACTGATACTTATTGCCGTGATGGGCTTGAGCTTCGAAGTTGGTGCCGTTCTGAAGGAGAAAGATCTGGAGCAGACGATGGCCATCCTACAGGCTGAATTGGAACAATACAATAACGAGCTGAAGCAGCGCACTGAAGTGCGTAGGGCAAGAACGAAGCAGCTCATCACCCAGCTGATGCTTACAATGAAACAGGCTGACCAGAACGCACTGATGCTCTATTCGCAGGAGCAGGGTAACGTGTTCGACCTGACCTACGCCTGCCATGAGGCTACAAAACAATATCGTGAGTTCCACAAACGACAGCTGCCCTTTACTGAGTTTCTGGAGAGAAACCAAACGGAGCTGGCGCGCTATGACAGCCTGATTACACGTCTAGAGTCGCTGCCGGAGATGATGACCACGAAGTACGGCAATCAGCGACGCGACTCTTGCCTCATACTGGCCCGCAGCATCCATCAGATGCTGTCAGAGGGTCAGATGCAGCTGAAACGTAACATCCGCTATTACAACCAGACCGAGCAGCGGCTGAGCAGCCTGAACGACTATGCGCAAAAGCGCTACAGCGAGATACAGCATAACATTTTTATTAATGGTGGGGATAATTTCCTGACCATCCTGAGCAACCTGGGACGCCGATGGCCCACGATGACGGATACGGTGAGAAAGAAATATAGCTTCGACAAAACTTCCAACTCACAGTGGAGCGCACGTTGGATTGTGTTTACCTTCTCGGCTATCCTTTTCTACATCATCATCGCAGTGGTGCTGAACCAGTTGTTCTTCCGGTTCTTCATGCCCAAGCGACTTGACACCGAGGAGTTCCGCAAGAAACGTGCCTGCATCATCATGGCAACTACCACCATTACCTTCGCCATCATCCAGGGAGCCATCAGCATCATTGGCACTGGTGAGAACTACCCATTCCTCTATATGGCATCAAACCTGTTGGTGGAGTATGCCTGGCTGTTGGGCGTCATCCTCATCTCGTTGCTCCTGCGTGTGGAAGGCGAGCAGATAGGCAGTGCCATCCGCATCTACGCCCCCCTGATTACCGTGGGGTTCATCGTGATAGGCTGCCGCATCATCCTCATCCCCAACGAACTGGTCAACATTCTACTGCCACCAGTGCTGCTGATCTGTGCTATCTGGCAGCGCATCGTGATTAAGCGACACAATAAGAATATCCCCCGTTCGGACATATTCTATACATATATCTCACTAGCGGTATTCATCGCTTCAGTGGCCTGTTCATGGGCCGGCTATACACTGTTGGCCGTACAATTACTCATCTGGTGGATCATGCAGCTGACGTGTATCCTGACCATCACCTGCATCAGTCGATATATCGAACTCTATGCCAAGCGCCGGCACTTGGAAGAGGCTCCCATCACAAAGTCGTGGAGCTATCTACTTGTAGAAAAAGTGGTAATGCCAGCGCTGAGTGTAAACAGCGTTATGCTCGCCTTTTTCTGGGCTGCCAAAGTATTTAATCTCAGTGATTTATGCTGGCGCATCTTCAAGTATCACTTTATCGACTTAGAGAACCTTCAAGTATCGATCTTGAAGCTGGCAATGGTCACCACAATGTGGTTCGTTTTCCGTTATATCGTACACACCATTCTGGCCCTGCTGAAACAGCACTATGTGGCTACCGACCCCTCGACAGCCGACTCGAAGGAGGTGATGGGCAAGAATGTGATTCAGGTATTTGTCTGGGGTGTATGGCTGATGATTGCCCTCTCGCTATTCCATATCAGCGTCACCTGGCTGTTGGCCATTTCTGGTGGTCTCTCCACTGGTATCGGTTTTGCCTCGAAAGATATCATTGAAAACATCTACTACGGTGCCTCGCTGATGGCTGGTCGCGTGAAGGTGGGCGACTGGATCGAGGTGGAAGGCCGTATGGGTAAGGTGGCCTCAATCAGCTATACCTCAACGGTGGTTGAATCGCTCTACGGTGAGGTCATAACCCTGCAGAACGCCCAACTCTTCAAGAGCAACTACAAGAATCTGACAAAGAATCACGGATACGTATTGGCAGTGATACCTTTCGGCGTAGCTTACGGATCGAATCTGAAGCAGGTGACAGAACTGGTGGAGACTGCTCTTAATAATATGCGTCACCAATGGATGGACAAGCGGAAGCCAGTGAAGTGCGTCTGTTCGGAGATGGGCGACTCGAGCGTGAACTTCAACCTCTTCGTCTGGGCCGACGCGCCGAAGAAATCGTATGTGGTGAGCGATGTGCTGAAATGTGTCTACGACACGCTGAATGCAAACGGCATCTCTATCCCGTTCCCACAGCGCGATATCCACCTCATCAAGGAGTGATTAAACTACGGAAAAGAAAAAATAAATCGAAAAATTTGGTGGTTATAAATAAAATGCGTATTTTTGCAGCTAAATATGAATAATATGACAACCATCATAGCCGGCCCTTGCGTCATCGAATCAGCAGAACTGCTCGACACGGTGGCGCGTAAGTTGGTGGAAATCAACGCCAAACTGGGCACTGATATCATCTTCAAGGCTTCGTTTGACAAGGCCAACCGCACTTCTATCCACTCCTATCGTGGTCCTGGCATGGAGCGCGGTTTACAGATGTTGGCAGATGTCAAGGAGAAATATGGTCTTAGAATCCTAACCGACATCCACGAACATTTCCAGGCTGCGCCTGTTGGCGAGGTGTGCGACGTCATCCAAATACCGGCCTTCCTCTGTCGGCAGACCGACCTGCTTGTGGCAGCAGCAAAGACTGGGCGTACGGTAAACATCAAGAAGGCGCAGTTTCTCTCAGGGCGCGACATGTGGTATCCTGTGGAAAAATGCCGTGAATCCGGTGCCAAGGAGGTTTGGCTCACTGAGCGAGGTAATATGATGGGGTATAACAACCTCGTTGTCGACTTCCGTAACATCAGCGACATGCTTGAAATCGTGCCAAAGGTCATCATGGACTGCACCCACAGCGTACAGCGCCCTGGGGGCTGCGATGGCAAGACAGGCGGCGACCGCCGGTTTGTGCCGATGATGGCGATGGCAGCGAAAGCCTTCGGAGCCACTGGCTATTTTTTCGAGGTACACCCCGACCCCGACAAGGGTCTCAGTGATGCGGCCAATATGCTGGAGCTCGACAAGCTAGAAGCACTTGTCAGTAAGCTGATAAAAGATTAAAAATCATGAAGACGTCAAGGGAATTAGCAATACAATGTTTTAAAGACGAGGCAGAGGCCGTGATGGGACTGACCGACCAACTCGACGAGAACTTCGACGAGGCGGTAAGGTTGATGTATGACTGCAAGGGAAAGGTGATTGTGACGGGTGTCGGCAAAAGCGGACACATCGGGGCGAAGATTGCCGCCACCCTGTCATCGACAGGCACCCCCTCATTTTTTATCAACCCCCTCGACGTATTCCACGGCGACCTCGGCGTGATGACACCTGACGACGTGGTACTCGCCATCTCAAACTCAGGACAGACCGACGAACTGCTCAGGTTCATCCCCATGGTGCTCCACATGCAGATACCTATCATCGGTATGAGCGGCAACCCTGAGTCGTTGTTGGCCAAATACTCCACCTGCCACCTCTATGTAGGTGTGAAGAAGGAGGCCTGTCCACTGAACCTGGCACCCACCAGTTCTACGATGGCACAGCTGGCCATGGGCGACGCCTTGGCCGTAGCCCTCATCGAGAAGCGTCACTTCCAGCCGAGAGACTTTGCACAGTTCCATCCTGGCGGAGAACTTGGTAAGCGCCTGTTAACGACCGCACAGGATGTGATGCGCTCAGATGATATGCCGATTCTGCCACCGGAGATGCATCTGGGTGAGGCCATCATCCTCGTGAGCAAGGGCAAGCTTGGACTTGGCATCGCAGAGGTCGACGGGAAGATCGTGGGTCTCATCACCGACGGAGACATCCGACGCGCCATGGAGAAATGGCAGGCAGAGTTCTTCGACCGCACGGTGAGCGATATCATGACCCGTACCCCGAAGACAGTGAAACCCGAAACGAAGATTACAGAGATACAACGAATCATGAACAAATATAAGGTACACTCGGTGCTGGTAACCGACCAAGAGCAGCATCTGCTCGGCGTTGTAGACCATTACTCGTGTATGATATAGAAGTGAGAAGTAAAAAGTTATGAAGCACATAAAAAGACTACTAATCGTATTGATGCTGCTATTGCCATTGGCAGTGGTGGCCGACTATCTGTTTAAGACGATGGATGCCCGCGATGGTTTGACATCCAGTCAGGTAAACTGCATCCTTAAAGACACACGCGGCTATATGTGGTTCGGTACCCCTGCCGGCCTCTACCGTTTCGACGGCTACACGTTCCGCAATTTCCAGAGTGACTCTCAGGACGGTTCGTCGCTGAACGACAGTTACATCAACTCCATTCAGGAGATGCTCGACGGCAACCTGCTTGTCGAGACCTCGTCGGGTTACTGCATCTATCATCCCCAGACGGAGACGTTTGAGCGCGACATGAAACAGACATTCGCCCGTATGGGTATCGAGACCATCCCTTCGGTGGTGTTCATCGACCGCCATAAGAACCTATGGGGTGCAATCCCCAATAAAGGCGTGGTCTGCTATAACCAGCAACAGCAACTTCTATTTGAGTTCGGCTATACCGACGACGCACAAGGTGTGCCACAGGGTGTGATCAGCTCTATCAGCGACTGCCGCGACGGTGCACTCATCGTCTATAATGATGGCCGATTGGTGTGCTGCGACGTTATGCACCAGCAGCATACGGTATGGGCTACCGACGGAATACCACAACTGAAGAACCGCCGTTCGAAGTCGTACAAGGCCTTTGCCGACCAATTAGACAATATCTGGCTCTACGGACAGGGCACACTGTGTATGTATAACAAGAGTTCCGACACCTGGGATACCAGCATCGGTGAGCGTTTAGGATTGACGGGCATTGGCGTCGACCGTAACATCAACGGCATGGCCGGCGACAAGAGAGGAAACATCTGGATAGGTTCCGACCAACTGGGACTGATGAAGATGGATCCTAACACCCATGAGATTGAGTCCGTACAGCCACGCAATATCAATGAACAGCAGTGGATGAATGATAAAGTTGGCATTCAGAGCGTTTATGTCGACGATACCGACCTGCTGTGGGTAGGTACGGAGAAATCAGGTATAGCCTACTCCGGTCAATATATTTACCGCTTCGGCTCAGACCTCATGGGCGACATCACCGCACTGGCACAGGATGCCAACGGCACCATCTGGTACGGCACCAGCGATAGAGGTATCATCGGCTACGACGGACAGCTGGCCAGTCTGAAGGTTTCATGCATGGCTACGACACCTGACGGTAGTCTGTGGATTGGTTCTAAGCGCAATGGTCTGACGCGCATCAAAAATGGTGTCACCACCATCTTCTCGCTTGCAAAGGATAGTGCCTCGACACTTATCGACGACCATATCAACGCCCTCTGCCAAGACAAGATCGGCAACCTCTGGATTGCCACTAACGGCGGTCTGCAGGTGTATAACCCCAGGATGAACTCGTTCAGCTCATACACCCGCGAGAACGGCAAGCTCTCGACCAACAATATCACCAGCCTTTTCTATAAAAACGATGGTACAGGCAACAACCTGCTCATTGGTACGGCCGAGGGACTGATCATCCTGAACCTCTCGACGACGGAGAAGAAGGTTCTGACGGGTAACTCGAACAATATCGAGCCCTTCACCAACAACTACATCACTCAGATTTTACAGGACTCAAGAGGACTCATCTGGGTGGGAACACGTGAGGGTCTGAACATCCTGAACCTCGAGACCGATGACATCGACTACCTGACAGAAAAGCAGGGACTCTGCAACAACAATATTTGCGGTATTGCCGAGGATAAGAACCATAACATCTGGGTCACCACCAGCAAGGGTGTGTCGCGTATTGTCATCCAGCGTAACCACGAGGACGGCACAAACAACTACGGACTCTACAACTACTCCACTGCCGATGGTCTGCAGAGCAATGAGTTCAATATTGGTGCCATCCTGACGAAGAACGACGGCAACGTGCTCTTGGGCGGCCTCTACGGTGTAAACTGGGTACTGCAGTCACAAGCCAACGACAACAACTCCCTGCCTCGTGTGATGCTCACACAGATGTTCATCGGAGAGGAAGAGGTACTGACAGGTCATGTATACGACGGTCGTGTCATTCTCTCACAGGCCATGAACGAGACTAATAAGATTGAACTCGCCCACGACCAGAACACCTTCACCATCAAGTTTGCAGCAGGTAACTACAATCAGAGTGAGCGCCTGCAGTTCATGTATTGGATGGAAGGTAAGGATGAAGACTGGCGCAACGGTAATGCGCTGACCCACGGTGTGACCTTCAAAAACCTAAGTAGCGGCAAATATACCCTCCACGTGAAGGCCATCAGTGCTGAAGGAGCTGTCAGCAACCAAGAACGTACACTCGCCATTACAATCGAGCGCCACTGGCTGCTCTCCTGGTGGATGATTGCAACCTATATCCTCATCCTCCTCGTCATCATCTACTTCTGGCGCATCGGTATCAAACAACTGAAGGCCATCAAGTCAAGAAAGCTTGCCGTCATTCAGGAGCTGAAGATGCAGCGCGAGGAGATCAAGGCAGCCAGCGACGACCTGCGTCAGCCGATGGCCCGTATGACCTCCATCATCGGTAACCTCTCAGAGAAAGAGAAGAGCCTCGAGGAGAAAGAGCAGCTGAACGCCCTCCACTCGCAGATGCTGCAGATCATCACCCGTGTGGCCGACATGCAGATGAACCTCGAACACCCAGAGGAGAAAGCCAAGAACGTGGTTCAGGACCGTTTGGAGATGAACAGCAAGGGTGAACTCGAGCTGCCTGAGATCGCCAGTGAGACACTAACGGCAGAGACCACCCGCTCACGTGCCGCCCTCGACTCACCGACAGCAAAGTTCACCGTGGTGATGATTGATGACAACGAGGACTTCCTGAAGTTCGCCTCAGCCCGACTGAAATATGTCTACGACTTCCATGTCTACAACGACATCGAGAAGGCTGCCGACGATCTGGACGAAATGAAGTGCGACATCGTCGTCTGTAAGCAGGATATGCCTGTCATGACGGGTAGTGAACTCTGTAACCAGCTGAAGACGAACCCCAACACGCAGAAGATTAAGTTCGTGCTGATGACGGAGGGTGTGCTCACGCCACAGGATATGCACTCGAAGAATATCACCGTCTCTGCCGATGACTATCTGGCCAAGCCGTTCAACATGCAAGAGGCTACAATGCGCTTCAATCAGGTACTCGGTCTGGGTACTGTCAAGATGAACAGCAACCTCATCGAAGGTGCCGAGACACGTATGCTTGAGGATCGTAACACCAGTATGACCACCGCTACGGAGAGCATTGATGGCGAGACCATCGATGAAGAGCAGAGCCTCATGGTCTCTCCCGACGACCCGATGAACATGGTCGAGACATCAGTTATCAAGAAGACCTCTATGGTGAAGAAGAACAACCTGCCAGAGGGTATCCTGCCCGACAATCAGGAGAGCGAGGAGTCAATGTCCGACTACTCAATGCTCGACGCCATGGACCAGCAGCTGATAAAGAATATTGAGCAGTATGTGATGCAGAATATGAGCCGTGGTCAGATCAGCCTTGAGGAGATGGCCAGTGCGATGGGTATGGGTCGTGTGCCCTTCTTCCACCGCGTGCGTAACCTCACAGGCAAGACGCCCGCCGAGCTGGTGCGCGACATGCGACTGAAGCACGCCTGCATCCTGCTGAAGCGTACAAACATCAACATGAGTGAGCTTGCAACGAACGTTGGCTTCATGACGGCAGAAAACTTCATCAGCATCTTCCGCGAGAAGTTCGGCATGACCCCGTTGGAGTACCGGTTGAACCACAGAAAATAAAAAGTGACAATCGTAAAACATAAAATGATGAGCACATTGAAGTGGTGGCGGATTATTCTGCCACTACTTTTCAGTATTCACTATTCACTTCTCACGGCGTCTGCACAGTCCAGCGATTCCATGACCGTTGAGCAGATGAGCGCACTGGGCATTCATTTCACCAATGACAACAAAGTGGAACTGCTCATGTCGGGTCGGGAGAAGTTTGAACGGCTCTTTGAGGATATCCGTCAGGCCAAGCAGAGTGTGCATCTGG
>Ga0247611_10005346_pt1 | contig 17093 bp, 15 predicted proteins | sample 177DNAGHGhighgp2_FD_192422 | JGI IMG/M metagenome (GOLD analysis project Ga0247611, IMG submission 192422) | Sheep rumen microbial communities from Palmerston North, Manawatu-Wanganui, New Zealand - 1770 DNA GHGhigh gp2 | ecosystem: Host-associated > Mammals > Digestive system > Stomach > Rumen... | reverse complement strand
CACTAGACTAGATACATTGGAATCTGCTTCATCTACAGATAGTGAAGATATAACAGAGATTAAGGCTAAGTTTGGTGCTTATCCTGATTCTACTGACTCTGGATTTACTACTGTAGAGAATAGATTTGCTGAGATAGAAGCTAAGATTGGTTCTACAATGGATCCTTCGTCTACATCCGGTTTCCAGACTATAGATACAAGACTGGATACATTGGAATCTGCTTCTACTACAGCAGCAAATGATATTGCTGAATTCAAGCTTCAATTGGGTAACTATCCTAAGTCTTATAACGTTGGATTTGTTACAATTGATAATAGATTCAAAGCTGTAGAACAGGAAGTAGACGATAATCAGGAAGCTAACCAGACGGCTATATCTGCTGTAGCTGATAGAGCTACTGAACTTGAAGCTAAGCTTGGTGATATGGGCTCATCTTCTGCTACAGGATTCAAGACTGTAGACGAGAGACTTAATATACTCGAGACAACAGGAGCTGTTGCTTCAGATGTTGCTGAGTTAGCAAAGAAGATAGGTGACGATTATCCTTCTTCGGATGATCCTGAGTTTATATCTATATTCGATCGACTTACCGATATTGAGAATAGATTGAGTGTAATAGAACATTATGCTTTATCTACACCTTATCCAATATATACACCACCAACACCTAATCCAGAACCAGATCCTGAAAATGGCGATTAAATGAAAGGAGGTCTCTCAAAGTATGAGTGATATCGAATATACAAATGATAATCTAAATGAAACCTCCTTTATTTTGGGAGCGACTTATAATGATCAATCTTATTCATCTGATACTCCAGATGAAGTGGCTCTTTTGGTCACAGAAAGTTCAGATTATATAGATATATCTGTATCAAAAACTGGAGATTCTGAAACAGTAGAAACACCGAACGATGGTGCCAATGCTGCTGTTAAAGTCTCTGATTCTGGAACAGCTGTATATATTAAGGGTTCCACCATACAATCAGAATGTAATAACTCTCAGGGTGTATATTGTACAGAGTATGCTAATGTAACCATTGAGAATACAGAGATTAATTCTATTGGTGATAATAATACTGGTATTGTTTCTAATACTTTTGGTAATATTGAGATTAAAAATGGTATAATCTCTACTAGTGGAGAAAATAGTGCAGCTATTTATGCTGGTGAGAATAGTGGAACTATTAACGTATCAGCAAATATTAGTACATTCTCTGATGCTGTATTAGTAGGAGAATATCCTGACTATGTAATCAACCTTAATAACAGCTCAGTTTACGGTTCTTCTTATCTTGGTAAATTTAGTAAGTCTGGTGAAGTTAATATTAAAGGTTCTACAATTAGTACTCCTATAGGATTTGATTTCACTCCAAAGGAAGACATTTTAGATAGAACCAACTTCATTACTTATATTCAGGATGGTACAATCAATGTAACAGATACACTGTTCAATTTGAGCAATACAGACTTCTATATATCTATTAAAGGTAATGAAGATGTAGAGCTTGCCAATACATTGGCTAATCTTACTAATGGTTCTAAAGGAACTATAGCAATCAGAGAGCAGAAAATTGAAGGTAATATTAATGTAGACGAATCTTCTGCTATTAGAATGACTATTTCTGATAATAGTGAATTCATTGGTGCCTTTGTTAAGACCAGTGAAACCAATGTAGAAGGTAACAACTTTAGAATGAATCTCAGTAGATCCAAATGGACACTTACTGCGGACACATTCTTAACTGAACTTATCGTAGACGGTGATTCTGTAATTGATCTGAATAACTTTACACTTACTGTAAACGATATATCCAGCGATTATCAGGTTGGATATGTAGTAAATTATAAGTCTGAAGACGGAGAAATTAAACAGGATAACCTTGTTATTATCAAGGTTAATGAAGATGGTACATATAATCTGTATGATACAGACGATTATGTAACTTATAATGATGCTTCTACATCTGAAATTACATTTACTGCTAGAGTTCTTGATAATATCGATGAAATTTTAGCAGATATAGATGAAAGAGCAAAGACTTCTCAGACAACAGAAGGACTTGAAGATGGTATTACAGTAGTTGTAAACGGAACTTCTGATACAAATGGTATTAGAATAGATACTGGTGTTATAGAACACACCGATATTACGGTTATCAAGTCTGGTGACACCAAAGTTGAAACTCCTACGGTTCACAATACAATCTCTAACGCTGCTGTACTTGTAACAAATGGGGCTACATTTACATATCATTCATCTTCAGTTACTACAAGTGCAAACTATTCTGCTGGTTTAGTAGTAGATCAAGAGAATTCTCAGTTTATTACTACTAATATCGAGGTTACCACAAACAGTAATAACTCTACAGGTGTTTTAGCAATAAATGGAAGTACATTTAGTGGTAATGATCTTACTATTGCTACTAGTGGAGAAGCTTCTAACGGTGTTCAGGTAGATAATGCTAGACTTACATTGAATAATTCTTCTATAGATGTATCTGGAGAAGATGCTGTAGGTGTTCTTATTGGATCTAATTCTAATAATGTACTGCTTAACGGTCTCAATATCAATTCAGGAGACTATACAGTATACGTATCTGATAATTCTAGTGCTCAATTACAAAACTCTATCTTGAATAATGGAATCTATGTAACCGATTCTAGTACACTTCAGATAGATTATACTACAATAGATACAGAAGGAGTTCCTGCTTATACAGTAGAAGGATCTGGATTTATCTATAATAGTAACAATAATATTACTGTAGATAATAATAACGCTGTCTTGATAAAGGATTCTAATCCTTGTACAGTAACTTTAGTAAACGATACCATTACTAATACAGGTGATTTTAGTACAATCTATGTAGAGAATAGTGTAGCCTATATTACTATAGACAATTCTGTAATCAATACAGAAGATATAATGCTTAGATCCACCAACTCTACTATATATCTTACTATAGCAGGAAATGTTACTGGAGATATTTACATTGATCCTGATTCTGTACTCTATGTAACTATCGATGGTAACTATACCGGTCTTATCAATAATGAGGGTGTATCTGGTGAAGTTAATGTAACTATTACTCCTAATGGTAAATGGACATTGTCTACTGGAAAAGACTCCTATGTATACTCATTGTATATCGAAGACGGAGACAATACTAGAGTTGTATACAATGGTACTAGTAGATTGTTTGTTAACGATGAATCTTTCGTTAACAGAAACGATGTTCCTATAGATATCGATTCTGGATATTCTACAAAATTATATCCTACTCAGAGAACTCTTAAGGTATGTAAAGCCGAAGATCTCCCTGATAGATTTGATCGAGACAAAAATTATATGTATCTTGTATATGATAAGATGGAACTCTACATCTATCAGTCAAGATACTCAGATCCATTCTGTATTGTAGAACAGCTTCCTGCAAATAAGGCTGAAATGACCGATAAGATGGTTTATATAACAACAGATGGTTATATCTATTGCTACATGAACTATAAAGCATATCAGCTTGGTACTGTAGAGAACTTTGATCCAGTACAGCTTGAAACACTTCATAAGTGTGGAACCACTTACTTCATGAATGCTGAGTCTAGGTATATAGATCCTCAGAAGAGAACAATTCAATTACCATTCCAGAATGGTAATTATCAATTGAATCTGTCTCTGTTTGAAGATATCATGATCAACGAGGATACTGTAATTAGATTTGATCCTGAAACCGAACAGTTCTATATTGCTGGTAGAGAATATCAATTTGATAATAAGCTGAATAATATACATGCTTACTCAGGTGCATCAACCAGTACAGTAAAAAATAAAATAGACAGGCATACATTTAGAAGTGAAGTTAGAATTTCTGATAAAGCTCAGAACTCTATCCAGTCTCTTAAGAACGGATTATATGTATCCACTTTTGATCTTGCTAAGATGGATGACTATGATCGAATGATCACAGCTTTTGCTAAGTATAAGATAATCATAGATAACTATATCAATGAGTTGAAAGAACTTGTTGGTGAAGCTACAGAGTATGTATCTCCTCAGGCAGTTGCTGCTAAGGTAAGAGAAGCTCTTGAAGCTTATGAACCTACTATAAACAGTATGTTTGCTAACTATGAGACTCTTTCAAATAGATTATCATCTATTGAGAATACTTTAGCAACAGGTTTACCCTCAGCATTAGAATCAGCAAAAGAAGAAATTAAAGCTTTTGTAAATGAAACTAATAGTGCATGGGAACAAGTTTATGGTGATTATCAGCCTGAGTTTACAGAGATTGAACTTGAAGCAAGAGCTTTAGCAATATCAGAGATCAGATCTCAGTTTGTACAGCTTAGATCTACAACCGATCCTGAAGAAGAACGTATAGGATCATATGGTGAAATTTATGACGTTGGTTATGCTCTCAATGGACTGTCAGAAGATGAGACTTCTGTACAAGTCTATATATTAAATCGTATATCTAGCATCGGATATAATATGCAGAGTTGGATAATCAAAGAAAGCTTCGAAGAACTTCCTGAATATGGTGAAGAATGGTATAGATACTTCATAATCAAAGCAGATGAAAATAACCCTGTATATCAAGAATATAAGTGGTATGCTACATACTACACTTACGATGCAGAATTAGAAGAGATGGTAGAAGTTCCAGCTCATTATAGACTGATATATGATTGCTATCATCCGGAAGATGTGGTACCAGAACCTGATCCAGTGCCAGAGCCTATGCCAGAGCCGGAACCAGAACCTGAGCCAGAACCGGATCCAGAGCCTTAACTTGTAGATTTTCTCTGGGGATAATTAATTTTGCCCCAGAGAAAACATCTATATAATTAATGATCGATTAATGATATCAAACTGATATTTTAGGAGGTATTTGCAATGGCTTATTCTAGAATACGTCCCAGAAGAGGAACTGCATATGAATGGTCAACCATAAACCCCATCCTAGAAGAAGGTGAGTGGGGAGTAGAAGTTCCAGACGCTGGTATAGGAACTGGCTTTTCTAAATTTAAAATTGGATCTGGCGATAAGCATTGGAATGATTTGGAATACGCATTTGACGGTACAGCTGCTGCTTCTATTGACGGTGGTGGAGTTAGTGAATTCCATATTATCCAACTTAGAGCTGGATCTACAGCAACTTGGAGAGAGTTCAATCCTATAATCAATAGGAATGAAATTGTCTATGATACAACTAAGAACGCATTCAAAGTTGGTAATGGTGAAGATGTATGGACAGATCTTCCGTATACTAACTCTGGATCATTAGTAGACGATTTATTCGACTTCGGTAACGAGGATGGAGTGGACGAAATCTACAGTGCTACAGATCGGAATGCTATGGAAGGACAAATCGAGGACTTAGATTATCCTGATCATATAGTACCTCAACCAGATCCTGAACCAGAACCCGAGGATCCAGACGATCCAGATACACCTGACGATCCTACAGATCCAGATGAACCTGGTGATGGTGGAGATGAAGGAGACGATCCTGAAGCAACAATAGATGATCTTATTGATCCTGATGCTACAGAAGACGATGATACTACAGATTCAGTAGAAGATCCTATAGATCTTGGCTAAAACAAAGTGGGAGATAGATACAAGCAGATGAGTGGTGTTTTTGGACATCTATTAGTAGCCAATAGGAGGGGATTGGAGACACAAACAGCTGATCTACCATTATTAGGTAGAAACAGTTAAGATTATGCTTACGAGCATAATTGGTGAGGGTATAGAGTCGTTAAACCTATACGAAAGGTTGGAGAACCCTAAACTCAAAAAATAAAAGCTTCGTCAGAGCACCTAAATTGGTGCTCTGACGTTTGTTCATGTCTCAAATTCAACGTTATATTACACTTTACGTAGAATTAGACGGAACTAGCTTTTGAAGGGCTTAGGATAAGAATATACAAATATAATTATACAATTCTTAATATATAGAACATTCTAGTAATTGTAATGATTATCCAGTGCATTTCTATTGCAACACGGGCCTAAAGGCCAAACCCTTTCATACGGAAAGGGACTCATTTATCATATCAAAGGAGGATAAACGATATGTCAAAGATACTAAAATTACGTCGTGGAACTGAAAACACGATGAAGACAGTGAAAAGTAACACTGTCCTCGCTGCAGGGGAGATTTTTGCAGAGGTACCAAATACTGGGGTGGGAACCGGTAAAGGACGTTTGGTTATGGGAGATGGCGTTACTACCTATGGAAACCTTCCTTCATTCGTGGAGAATACCGACGTAAGTTCCGCTCAGGTAACAGTTACTGCAGATAACTCTGCAACATCTACTGCCGCTATAAATAATGTCTCTTCAGGTGCTACCACTGGAGCACTCATAGGATCGCTTAAACAGGCCATTTCACTGACTAAAAGCGAACTTACTAATACAATTGATGAAGTCTATCAAGCTGCTATGCAATCTGGTCAAGGTGGTATAAGATATAATGATTCTACTAAAACTGTACAGTTGATGGATGTAAATAAGAATTGGGTAGATTGGAAATACTATGATGCTACCAGTCCATTTAGATTCTGTGCTGTAAACTATACAGGATCTTTCAATTATACATTTACTAATAATGGTCTCTATCTGTTTGGTCATACAGGACATCAATCGATTATATCAACTTATCAAACTAATGCTACTAGAAAAGATTTATATTATAATTATGGTTTTGGTTATCAAAATAATTATAAATGTACATGTTCATTGATATCCGCACATGCTGATGATACTTTAAAAGTTGTTTATTCTATACCAACTCCAGCCTATAATCCAATGTGTGCATTGTTCTATCTTGGTTCAAGTGTAACTACAGGTGTTGAAATTGCAGGTATTCATGATAGTGGAGTTTATGATACTTCACGTTCATATAGTGTAAATAATGTAACGAATAGAGTTATTTTAGGATTAGCATGTGGAACTAGTAGTCGTCAAGTTCTAATTGAAACTAATGTTAATCAAAAAACTACAGATGGATTTTCGTATGGATGTGTTTCCACTATCAATGAAACTGGAAATGTAAGTATGACAGTTGGAGGTGTCACAGGAGGTTCTCCTGTAATTTTTGATATTCAAGTTTCTTAAAATTAAACCCCTAGGGAATATCCCTAGGGGTATTTATGATGAGTCTATCAAGCTGCTCTGGCAGCGGGTTCTGGTGGTATTAGATGGAATAGTGTTACCAATTGGATTCAGTTAGCAGATGAAAATAAAAACTGGGTTAATTATAGGAGATTCAATGCATATTCAGAGTTTGAATTTATAGGATATTCCAACACTGGAACGTTTTCTCACCGCTTTACAAAAGACGGTCTTTATCTTTTAATAGGATGTGGGGCCAGCCAAAATTTACGAGTTACAACAGATGCTAGTAGAACAGATATTAGATTAAATACTAATACAACAGGTCAAACCGCGAGACAAGAAAGCATAATTCAATTTAATGCGATAGAAGGAAATACATTATCATGTACATTTACAAGCAGTTATACAAATAATGGTCGTACGGTTATAAATGGTGTAGCCATGTGCTATCTTGGAAATAAATATGTATTTTTAAGTTTAACAAACTTAAAAGTTGATTATGACGAGCGTCAAATTACTAGTTCATTTTCTAATGAAACTAATAAAGTTGTAGCTGCTTTTGTTGCTGGATGGGCTTCTCCAACACCATCTATTGGATTTCAAACCACTGTTACAGATATGGTTACAAATGGTTCAGATTACGGATTTGCTTCTACAATAGATAGTACTGGAAGTATAACAACTACAGCATGTTCTAACGTTCCCGCTTTCGGCTTACAGATGATTGCAGAATTTTCAGTTTCATAAAAAAGAAAGTGGTAGGAGTTTTCCTACCACTTCTCCTTTCAATTCGCCTAATATGAAAGTTCGTCTACGATGATTCAATCGTGTATTCTGATACAATAAACTATCATGATTCATATAAATTTTGGTGATATTTTCCCTCCATTGATTCTCTTCATACCCCTGATATTATAGTTTTGCTGAATCTTTCACATTACTTTGAAATTATCGTACGCAATAAATCTTATATTTGTTTCTGAATGTTTTCCGTCAATTGAATCATATAGTATTTCATGAAAGTTTCATTCTAGTGATTCATATTATTTCTACTGAAAGTTCGTATTTCATTGATTCATATCATTTAATTGAAAGGATGTTGTATATTGATTCAGTTTTATATTATACAATCATACATCAAAACTATTTCACAATATAGTAAATGTTGTGTTGTACTTTGCCTAAGAAACAGTCAATTTAAACAAGGAGGTACAATGTATTGAATTATGAAGGGTTCAATCTAAGAATGTATAGCAATGAAACCGAGTTTGAAAAGACTTTTCCAAAGTACTTTGTTAATGGGGTTAAGACTTCGTACTTGAAACAAACTCACAGCATAAATATAAAAGAAGTTGCAAAGATGTGTAAGAAACATAACCTTACATACTCTACCTATCAACAAATGGAATCTCTATTCTTGGCAAAACTACAAAGAGTCGTGTGAAAGTAAAGTGACTAGGGGGATTACCCTAGTCACTAGCTTTTAATTCATATGTTTATGTTTCTCAGCTTCTTCTTTAGCTGTAGATTCAAGACGATAATGAATAAGCCCAAATTGCATTTGATCTGCTATTACTTGGCTTACTTCTATAGCAGGATATCCTTTAGCTTTATATTTATTATATAAAGGAATAAAGACTTCACCCATAGTTTTACTGATATCGTCTATATCATCTCTTATCTCTGGATCGTTGATATAAGCACCATCGTCGGTATAGAAATGTTTGGTTACCATAATTACACCTCTTTTCTATAAGAATCGTCCCGTTTGCTTATCTATTAAAGAAAAACTGTGTATCTTCATAGCAATAGCTTCTATAGTGCCATCTCTGTGTTTCTCTAATCTACAGGTATAATTCATACCTAACTCTAATCTATCTTGATCCTGCAATTCTTTTATAATATCAGAATATCTATCTATAATATCTGCTTTTACTTCAGATCCATTCCATTCTTTTACAGGTCCCATATAATCTAAAGCGGTTCCGACAAAACGATAATAATTATCTGTTGTTTTTGCAACACCAATATTACCAATTACAAGATTGTGTAATTTAAGACTCTCTTGAGTATACTCAGAGTTAAACATCTTATCAAAGGTCTCCTGAGAATATACAACACCATTCTTATTAGGAACACCAGGTCTTGAAGCTAATTTAAATGTGAACTCTGTCATAATAACTACCTCCTAGTAATATATCTATTATAGATAAGTTAACGTAATAGTAGGAAGTTAGCAATAAGTAGCAAAAATCTTTTTGATGAAGTCTATCAAGCCGCACTGGAAGCGAGTTCTGGTGGTATTAGATGGAATTCAGAAACTGGTTGGATAGAACTAGCAGATGAGAACAAAAATTGGGTTATTTGGAAAAGACATAACCCAAATAAGTTAATTGAGATTGCATTTCAGAAACATTCTTCCAATGTTATAGGTACAACTTTTAATTGTCAGCAAGATGGTTTATATTTGATTGCACATACATCGTATGAACATTCAGGAATTACAACAAATGGAACAATTTTAAAGAATTATAGTTATACATATGGTAAATTGGTGTTAGCGTTATGTAATATTGGAGATCAAATTACAATTTCTGGTTCTCAGGGTAGTGGTTCTACCGCAGCTGTTATATATTATTTAAATGGATTTAGTAGAATTATTGGAGAATTTGCAATAAGTCAAGGAAATAACACTGCTGTTTCGGATTTTGGATATACTAATGGATATGCTAATTTTATGTGTGGAGCAGCAGCTTGCGATGGAACTATTGGTTATGTTCTGACTGCTGAGGGAGACAATTATGCAAATTCAATAGCTTCTAATAGTAAAAGCTATAATTTTGCAATTTTCCCTGAAAGTGACTATTGTAAAGTTTCAAAAACTGGTGGTGGGACAAATTACAACACAATTTTTGCTTATGCTACACTTGAATAACTTTCTACTATCTCTATAACTCCTTTATAATATTATATAAGGAGGTATAGCTATGGGTTTTAATGTTCCACTTAGTCAAGATCTTAATATTTTAGGTACTAAATATGTACTTAGATTTGTTCCTAATGAGGATAATTATCATTTGCTTTCAGGAGCTAATGGATATATGGATCCTACTGTAAAGGAGATTGTTATTAGAACTGATTTCTCTTCAGATGAAGATATTCAGAATGCTGAATTCTTGATTAAGAAGAATATTAGACATGAAGTTATCCATGCTTTTCTATATGAATCTGGATTAGATTGTGATTCTAATAAGTCTTCTAGTTGGGCTATTAATGAAGAGATGGTAGATTGGTTTTCTATACAGTTTCCTAAGATAATAGAAGTATTAAACAGTATATCACCAAAAGTATTATAAAACATTTCCCCAGTGGAAATTCCACTGGGGAAAATTATGAGTCTTGATGAAGGATCTTCTAATCTTAATGTGTATGTAAGTGAAGACGATGGGCTTATTCATTTCACTAATTGGGCAGGTGCAGATTCAGCGCTCCCTTTTAGTAGTGGAGCAACTAAACAATATACTTTTAATTCAAATATTACATTATTTTCTGGTGGTGGAACCAATAATAACGGAACTTATTTTGATTCAACTTTTACGGTAGCAGGAGGTACAATAAGAGTAAGTGGATCTGACAATTTTGATCACCCTTTTTATGTCTGGCATAATGGCACTCAAGTTGTAGGTGGTGGAAAAAGTTTTAACATAACCCGAACAACTAATTGGGAAGATACTATAAGAATTCGACATTTCTATGGTACATTTAGCTATAGTATAGTTTTATTGGCACCATTTACAGTATATTATAAATAGGTATTATAATACCCTCTTATGGTATGTGCCATAAGAGGGACTATCTTTTAGATTTTTGATGAAGTCTATCAAGCCGCGATGGCTGCGGGTTCTGGAGGTATTAGATGGAATAGTGTAACCAAGAAAATCCAGTTAATGGATGAAAATAAAAACTGGATTGATTGGCAATTTTATGATCAAAATACAACAATGTTACAGATCGGTAATTATACAGATAGTGGAATTAAATCAGCTACACTAGCAAAAGGAACGTATTTATTATTTGGATCTACATATTCGTCAGGAGCAAGTATAATTACTAATATATCAACAACAGCTACTAATAAACTATTAGCTGGTAGCAATATTGCAGCAGCCTATTTATTTGAAGCTGAATCTAATAATACAAATCTATCTTTTAATGTAAATGTTTCATATAGCGGTTCAGTGCATTTATTCAAGATTGGAGTTGGGTTGTATTCATTTATAAATCTTGATTCTTATACTATTGGTGGTAATGATTCTGGTACTTATTCAAAATCATATACAGATAGCATTAAACTTGTTTTTGGTTGCGTTAATTCAGGAGCCCCAATTTATTATTTAGCTAATTTTTCTGATGTAAATAAAAATATGAGTTATTCATATTTATCTACTTATTATGGTTATGGTATAGCTTCTAATTTTGATATGGCCGGTTCTGCTTCTATAACTGTAAGAGGTAATCAAAACAATGGATCTGCTTCTATAACTGGAATTTTGGGAATAAATAATTTATGATGAAGTCTATCAAGCTGCACTGGCAGCGGGTTCAGGAGGCATCCGGTGGAATTCAGAAACTAAATGGGTACAGTTAGCAGATGAGAATAAAAACTGGATTGATTGGAGATATTATAATCCTAATTATGAAGTTACACATGATTTTAATCAATTCCTTACAAATACTTCAACTGTTTCTCTTAATAAACGTGGCTTATATTGTTTATCGGTATCTGGATATAATAATGGTGGAAATGGTATAAATACTAATGCCACAATTCGACAATCTTTTAATTTTACAATTGGATCTGGATATTATTCTGAATATATTGTTTATTCAGAAGGTTCATCGACAGCAACTTTATCTGTAAATGCAAGTTATTCTGGATCATCGTCAATTGTTATATACATTGGTTCTTATTCTAATGTAACAAATCCTGATAGATATGCTGTCCAAGGATCTACAGAAAAAACTTTTACTACACATAATCAATTTATTCATCTTGTACTTAGAGGAGCTTCAAGACAATTATCCAGGACATTTTCTACAGAAAATATTGAAGCTAAAGAAGTAACAATATATGATCCCGGATCTTATAATGTTTTTTCTGCGGCTGCTGTTAATAAAAATGGTAAAGTATATGTAAACGCTAACGGGGGTGTTGAATCAAATAATGTAGGTGGATTGTGTCTTTCATCTTATACTCTTGTAGAATAAGTAACTAAAATCCCTCTAGGGTATTTCCCTAGAGGGATTATTATTTTAATCTTTATACAGATCATCGATGATATCTTCAATACCTTCGTCTGGTACTGGAGTGATCTCACCCATGAATACGTCAAATTTATATGATCCGTTATTGAGCACTACTATTACGTTACATCCTTCTGGGAATACTTTACCAGCACCTTCTAAGAATCTATCATCTGTAGTGAAAGAATCTGTGATATTGTAAATAGTTCCAGCATTCTCTTCACCAGGATCAGGAAGATTAGCGAATGTAACTGTTTCTGTAAGTACACCTTTACTCTGACTGATCTTGCTTAGTACATACTTAATCATTTCATCTACTTCTTCTGTAGTATAAGTCTTAGTATGCACAGGTTTAGGTAAGTCAAATGGACTTTTTGTAACCTGATAATAGTGATCGTATCCAGGATAAGGATAGTAATCTTTCTTTATATTAGCCATTTATTTTCTCTCCTTTCATTATAAATCGTCATCTACTGGATCGTCACCATTAACAGGCTCTTCTTCTGGAGTAGTATGATATCCTTCAAGAACTTCTATTCTGGCTGTGAGATCTGCTATAGTAGATTCTAACTCGGAGATCTTTGCATTATAAGTTGATTTTGAAACAAATAAAGCTTTGGTTTTACTTGTAACAGCATCAATGATTTCTTGAATCTGGGTGCTGGTTGTTATACCATTTATAGTGCTCAAAACAGTTACCTCCTTCTTTTATGCTTAATCAGCTATATTCTATAATTACTAAAGTGTTAAAATTACTATAGTGACATTTAACTTTTATATAATGAAACAAAACTAATTTGCCGAAGAAAGGTGGTAAAAACAAATGAGTAATCTCGAGAATGTTCAGTTTGTTGACCAGGCCCAGTTGAAGCAGGTTATGCTTGCTAATGCTGATAAGGCTGACAAGAGATATATCAAGAAGTCCGATCTCGATGTATCGAAAATAGTTACAGAAGATTCTCTCGGAACACTTGCTAAGAAGAATAATGTAGGTGCTGAGGATCTTGATGCTACTCTTGCTGCTACTATCGATGCTAAAGCAGATGCAGATGATGTTTATACAGCTGCTGAAGCTCAGGCTGCTATTTCAGAAGCTATCGGTGGACTTGGTGAGCTCGCTAGTCTTGACGAAGTTACTGAAGAAGATCTTTCAGATGCAGTTAAGAATAAGATCAATGACGTATATACTAAAGCAGAAGTATATACAAAGGACGAAGCTTATAACAAAGCTGAAGTTGATGCTGCTATTGCATCTCAGGTAGCTACTGTTTATAAGCCTGCTGGATCTGCTACAATTGAAACTCTTCCTACACCTGCTGCTGAGAATCTTGGTTATGTATTTAACCTTACAGAAGCTGGAGTTTCAACAGAAGATTTCGTAGAAGGTGCCGGACAGAATATCGCTGCTGGAACTAACGTAGTAGTTGTTCTTGCAGGTGAAGATGTTTATAAGTTTGACATCTTTGCAGGTGAGCTTGATCTTTCTGGTTATGTAAAGGAAGAGGATATCACAGTAGCATCTTCTGCACAGATTCAGGATATCATTGATTCTATTTATCGTGGAAGTGATTTGAATCCAGCAGAAGATGTAGTAGACGTTGTTCTTGCTTCTAATTCTTCTCTTGCAGAAATTTCTAGAGCATTCAATGATCCTGCAGTCACAGAAGTTAATGCAAAGTTAGCTGAAGATGTTGTTGTTCCTACAAGATCAGATGGAAAGATTTCTACAACAATGATTAGTGCAGGTCAGACTGTAAACCTCGATCTTAATGGAAAGACCATTAATTGCGATGCTTACGCATTGTATAATAACGGTGGTACAATTAACCTTACTGGTGAGGGAACGATTGTTACACGTAACCTTAACTCATATGGTGCTATCCAGAATAATGGTGGTACAGTAAATATTGGTCCTGGTATCGTTATCGATACAACTCAGGCTGAAGTTCCTGAAGGTGGACATAACTGGCTCTATGGTGTAGTTAGTAAAGACGGTGTTATCGATGTTAAGGGTCAGATCCATACAGCAGAAGCTAGCTGCTTAGCTGTAACTAATGGAACAATGTCAGCTGTAGGAGCTCAGTTCATAGTTGAGGGCGATGCGGTTCTTACATCTTCTGAGTCTTCTGCAATTTACCTTGCTGATAACAAGGGTGTTCTTATTAAGGACAATGCTGAAGTAGGTTCTATTGTAATGAGAATGGGTGATATCACTGTTCAGGATAATGCTAAGGTTGAGAATACTCTTGCATTCCAGGATGATATTCCTACATTCCTTACAACTTATAATGGAACGGCAGCTCTTCCACCAGCAATTCTGCTTTGCTCAGGTTGCTATAAGGCTAGTGGAGAAGGAACAAACGATGCTAATATCACTGTTAAGGATAATGCTACTGTTTCTTCTATCAATGGTGAGGCTGTTGCTGTTTGGAGATTCGACTCACTCTATGATCAGAATGTTAATATTAACATTGAAAATTCTTCAAAGCTTACAGCTAAGGAAGGTTCTGAACTCTTCAAGGTATATGAGTACGCTGAACTTGCAGAGATCGCTACAGCTGGTGGCAAGACAATGAAGCCTAATAATGCTACATCCTTCATTAAGGCTACTGTAGATGGTGAAGTTGTTTATGATTCAACTGTACCTGAGCCTACTCCAAATGAAGAGAGTGGCGATGAAGAGCCTGCACAGGGTGAATAATAAGGAGGAAATTAATTATGAAGCTTAATATTCGTTTCCAGATTCCCGAGGATCGTGATCTTGTACCTGAGGAAAATCCAGTAAATATTATAGTAGTTGAAAACTAATATCAAATACAACCTTAAGGACCCTAGGGAATATTCCCTAGGGTCTTTCTTTACAAAAAAGAAAGTCACAGTAGGAAATCCTACTGTGACTCTTATTATAAGTATTCTAAACTTTCTGGATCTGAGAAATCATCTGTTTCATCTACACAACTAAGCTTGAATGTAGGATATTCTGCTTCTTTTGAATATTTTGTCAACTCATGTACCATTTCCATTGTTAGTAAATCTTGATCATTATGGGTCATAAATAATCTGTTGCAGATATTTTTGTAAGCCACTTCAGACGATAGTTCTCTTCCAATATGTATGTCTGCATATATTCTATTAAATAACTTTGCTATATCCAATGTACTGCATCTGATTCTTCCTTGATGCTCATTATATACATTGGTTTTGTCTTCATCTGGCATCCATATTGGAAGTCCTATCATTGGTCCTTTACCATGTCTTGTGATATATGTTCTAGATACATATACAAACTCAATATTGTTTATATTATGCATAAATGAATGGTTCTGTCTAATAAATCTAACAGCACCTTCAGATCCAGTATAACTAGGGGTTCCATATTCCTTGTCAACGTTTTTGTCTAATAACAAACCTTGACCATTCTCAAATATTACAGTTTGATAATCTTCTAATAACTTATTACTACTGGGTATAAATACTAATTTGAAGAAATTTTTCAAATCCTGGATCCAGTGTTCTATTAGACCATCAAAATTGATATTCTTACAATAGTTATTTATACAATCATCCATATCTTTGGAAGTGATATATGCTTTGTAGTTTGAAAACTTATTAGCAACAGACTCATATACCTTTAATCGTAGACAGTATTCTTTATCTTTCAAATACTTTATGATATCAGATTCCATATGGTTATTAATTGCATCTCTATACCATCCAACAGTATGAGATTCATTTCCTGGCTTTACAGTTTCCCATATACCAAATCCACATGAGTCTTGTGCATCTAAACATTTAGAGACAATCTGATTGGTAATCATTTCGAATGGAGTCGTTACCAAAGCATCTGGGTCTACGAATACGTTGAAATCTTTATCAGTCTTAGCACGGATTTCATCGTATTCATTTACAAAAGCCATAGGATTTACAACAAAGTTCTCTGTTATAAAAGTATCAGCTCCTAACAAAGTACCACTTCCGAAATGGTGAAATACATGCCTTATATCTTTATCAACTACTGTATGACCTCTTTGAGCTCCACCATTATTAAGAACTACTATAACTTGATTATCTTTTAATTGAGCTTGTTTTGTCAAAAGACTGGTGACGAGGCCTTTACCCTCGTCACCGTAATTAGCTCCTATAACGACTTTAACGTCCATATAGTCTCCTTACCAATCAATCTCACCATTTTCTGTGAATTTGATCCCTGAAGTGTTTGCTACTGGAGTTACAGGATTTTCATCTACGAATGAATCTGTAGAGTTGTTTACAGAATCAAGAATAATATTAGTAATAGTCTTATCAATATTATCTACTGTACATGTAAATACATTCTGATCTCCAATAATAGCTTTAAAAGAGTTCACACATTTATCATTGTAGTAGCCACCTCTACCTCTGTGATCTACATGAATGTGGTAGATATTGAACTTCTCAGAGGCTGCTTTAAACAGCTCCTTAGTTTCAATATCCGCCTGAACCGTTTCTCCTGTAACTTCTTTCCAACGATCACCATCGATATAAGGATTAATGGTCTCATCTCCAATGGTAATCAATGTAGCTTTTGTATGTCTCTTATCAAAGCAATCAAGTTTAGTATGATCCAATCCAAACTTCCAAGCTGCTGTATAAGACTCAAAAGAGTTTCCACCGCCACCA
>Ga0247611_10005345_pt1 | contig 17094 bp, 13 predicted proteins | sample 177DNAGHGhighgp2_FD_192422 | JGI IMG/M metagenome (GOLD analysis project Ga0247611, IMG submission 192422) | Sheep rumen microbial communities from Palmerston North, Manawatu-Wanganui, New Zealand - 1770 DNA GHGhigh gp2 | ecosystem: Host-associated > Mammals > Digestive system > Stomach > Rumen... | reverse complement strand
TGAGTTCAAACCAATCGCAATAGGCGAACCCTATGAGTTCGAGATGGACTACTACTGGATGATGGGCGATAACCGACATAACAGTGCAGATAGCCGTTACTGGGGTTTTGTGCCGGAAGATCATATCGTCGGCCGTCCTGTCTTTATCTGGTTGAGTATCGACAAAGACAAACACGGTATTCGTTGGAACCGTTTGGGTAACAAAGCAACAGGAAGATGATCCTACCTACCGCCTACTTACCTCCGCGATCGTACATCGAGGCACTGATGAGTGAACCCGCAACGATCGAACAGATGGAGAGTTTTGAGAAACAGACTTTTCGAAACCGGTGCCTGATTCGCGATGCGAAAGGCGAGTTGGTAAGACTGACTGTTCCGGTAGGCAAAGTGGAGCATAAGCAGTTGACGCGGGACATACAGATCAGTTACCAGACCAAATGGCAACACCAACACTGGATCACGCTCGTCAGTGCGTACCAACACACACCGTACTTCCTATACTTCGCGGACTACCTGCGACCGTTCTATGAGAAACAGTACAAATGGTTGATCGACCTGAATGACGAACTCAATGCTACACTGGTCGCACTGCTAAAGAAACAAAAACCGCAAGGTATCATAACCGGTTCGCGCACCTTAGATTGGAGCGGACAGATATGGACAGACAAACATCCGTGGCAAACGGAATTGAGCGTACTGGACACGCTATTTGATGAATGATGAAATGATGCAAATGATGAAATGATGAAAAATATTGATTGGAGTAAACTGGGATTTCATTATACCGAACCCGAATATATCGTTCGAGCGGGGTATCATGATGGCGCGTGGGAAGAACCGTACGCCACAAAGGATAAGTACCTGCACCTGCATGTGTCGGCCACTTGTCTGCAGTACGGACAAGAAGCGTTTGAAGGCCTGAAAGCGTTTCGCGGGGTAGATGGGAAGATTCGTATCTTCCGTTGGAGGGAGAACGCACGGCGTATGGCGAAGAGTGCAGAGGGACTATATATGCAACCTGTTCCGGAAGAACTTTTTGACAAAGCTATTCGGCTGGCGTTAGCGAAGAACTTGGACCTGTTACCGCCGTATGGTACTGGCGCCACGCTCTATTTCCGACCGCTGTTGATCGGTACGACGCCTCGTCTGGGTGTAGGTCCGGGACGCGATTTTGAGTTCATCGTCATCCCTTCGCCGATAGGTCCGTACTACCCGGGTAAGTTCCACTGCACAACCTTTATCGTGAACCGGCATGTGGACAGAGCGGCTCCGTTCGGTACAGGACATTTCAAGGTAGGAGGTAACTACGCCTCATCTTTTCGGGCTACCGAGCCGGCGCATGCGCAAGGCATGGACTGTTTGTTCCTGGACGCAAAATACCACCGGTATATCGATGAGTGTTCGGCAGCGAATTTCATCGGCATCAAGGGGAATGAGTACCTGACACCGCGGTCGACTGCGATCTTGCCGAGTATCACGAATGACAGTCTGATGACCTTGGCGAAAGAAAAAGGATTGAAAGTGACGCGGCGACATATACGCTTGGAGGAGTTGAATCAGATGAGCGAAGCAGCCGCGTGCGGAACAGCCTGCGTCATCAGTCCGATGGATAAGGTCATTGACCCTGAAAAGAGTATTACCTACTCTTTCGGTAACGAACCCGGTCCGGTTTTGAGCGAGTTATACCACGCGCTACGCGACATCCAATTCGGACGCGCCGAAGATAAGCACGGTTGGTGCACCATCATTGAAGATTGAATATGTTAAATTTTATAGTTTATGTTTAAAAATCAACCAAAAGGACTTTTTGCGCTCGCCTTGGCAAATACCGGAGAGCGTTTCGGCTACTACACGATGTTAGCCGTGTTTGCGTTGTTCCTGCGTGCGAACTTCGGTTTGTCAGCAGGCGCAGCAGGTGCTATTTACTCTACTTTCTTGGCGTTTGTGTATTTTCTGCCGTTGATCGGTGGTATCATCGCCGACAAGATCGGTTACGGTAAATGCGTGACAATCGGTATCATTATCATGTTCCTGGGTTATGTGCTACTCGCCATCCCGATGGGCGGTATTGAGTACGGTAGTACGGCGGTTGCTATGACCGGTATGATCGGTGCGCTGGTACTGATCAGTTTCGGCACGGGTTTGTTCAAAGGTAACCTGCAAGTGATGGTAGGTAATCTGTACGACGACCCTGCGTACGCTGACCGTCGTGACGCCGCTTTCTCGCTCTTCTACATGGCAATCAATGTAGGTGCTATGTTCGCACCGACAGCTGCGGTAAAAATCATGGCATGGGCACATGAGTCACTGGGCGTCAGCGTGAACGACAGTTATCACTTCGCTTTTGCCGTTGCTTGTGCATCGCTGGTACTGAGTATCGCGATCTACTATGCTTGCCGTCCTTGGTTCAAGCATGTGGAGAACACCGCTAAACAAGCTGCTGCGAGTGGTCAGAAAGTAGAAGAACTGAGTCCGGAGCAGACCAAGAAACGCATCGTGGCTTTGTGCCTCGTATTCGCCGTTGTGATCTTCTTCTGGATGGCGTTCCACCAGAATGGTCTGACCCTCACTTATTTTGCCGATAAATTCGTTGATCCGGTAGTGACGGGTGTACAGACGATGGCCTTTAACATATGGAACCTCGTACTGGTAGCGATCGGCGTATATGCTCTGTTTGGTATTTTCGGTGACGGCGAACGCAAAGCGAAAATGATCTGGAGTTGCGTAGGTGTCGTAGTATTGTGCATCTTGGGTTACCAGTACATGAACCATCCTGCTGAGATGGGTATTTCTGCACCTATCTTCCAGCAGTTCAACCCCTTCTATGTAGTAGCGTTGACGCCGGTTAGCATGGCTATCTTCGGTGCCTTGGCAGCCAAAGGCAAAGAACCCTCTGCACCGCGTAAGATCGCGTACGGTATGTTAGTGGCTGCTGCTGCGTATGCCGTGATGGCTTTCTGTTCGGTAGGTCTGTTGACGCCGAATGCACAAGAGGCTGCTTTGGAAGCCGGTGAGAGTCCGCTGATGGTGAACTCAAATGTACTGATCTTGACATACCTGGTACTGACTTTTGGTGAGTTGTTACTTAGCCCGATGGGTATCTCGTTCGTCAGCAAAGTAGCACCTCCGCAGTACAAAGGTATGATGATGGGTGGATGGTTTGTTGCCACCGCGCTGGGTAACTTCCTTGTATCGGTAGGCGGATTCCTCTGGGGTAACTTACCGTTGTGGCTCGTATGGAGCGTGTTCATTGGTGTTTGCCTCATCGCCGCTATCTTTATGTTCGCTATGATGAAGAAATTGGAAGACGCAACGAAGTAAGGTTGAAAGAATGAACGAATGAAAGAATGAACGAATTAATCAACTATTTTGAGCAGTTAGAAGCTCGTATCGCCGCTTTGGAGGCTGAGGTAGCGGAACTCAAAAACCGTCCGCTTCCTGAGCCACAGGTGATCGAAAAAGAAGTCATCAAAGAGGTACCTGTTGAGGTGATCAAAGAGGTGGTAGTAGAAAAGCCCGTAGAGGTAGTAACTGCGCCTTTGGAAGAGCCCAAACCGGCAGTAGAACCTCAGCCGAAGTCGATTATTGAAGAGCCGGTAGTAAAGGAAGAGCCTGCACAAGAAGAGCAGGCTTCGCCAAAGGCTGCAGTGTACGGCAAGGCGGTAGATGATATCCGTCAGGCTATCTCGTTAGGTGACCGGTTCCTGTACCAACGCGAACTGTTCGGTCAGAACGCCGAGTTGATGCAACGCACACTGACGGAACTGAACGCGCTGGGTTCGTTCGACGAAGCGATGAACTACATCGCGCAGTTTGGTTGGGACCAAGAATCCAACAGTTACCAGCAGTTTATCGTAACTCTCCATAGAAGATTCGGTTAATGTTATACATCGTCCCGACACCGGTAGGTAACTTGCAAGACATGACCTTCAGGGCGATTGATGTACTGAAGTCAGTGGATCTGATTCTTGCGGAAGACACGCGTACCAGCGGAGTCTTGATGCAGCATTATGATATCCATACGCCGCTCAAGAGCCATCATAAGTTCAATGAGCATGAGACAAGTGCGGATATCGTCGAGCGACTCAAAGCAGGTGCGAACATCGCTCTCATATCTGATGCCGGTACACCCGCCATCAGTGACCCCGGGTTCTTCTTGGTGCGCGCAGCTTCCGAAGCGGATATAGAGATTCAGTGTCTGCCGGGTGCGACGGCTTTTGTGCCGGCATTGGTGGACAGCGGTTTACCGAACAACCACTTCTACTTCGAAGGTTTCTTGCCGCAGAAGAAAGGTCGGCAGACGCGATTGCAGTACTTGGCGGCACTGGATGAGACTTTTATCATCTATGAGTCACCTTTCCGGCTCGTGAAGACCTTGGAACAGTTAGCGACCGTGTGCGGCGAAGAACGCAAGGCATCGGTATCGCGCGAGATATCCAAGAAATTTGAAGATACTCAACGCGGCACACTAGCCGAATTGATCAGTCATTTCAAAACCACCCCGCCAAAGGGCGAGATCGTGGTCTGCGTAGCAGGCATTGAAGATTGAAGATTGAAGATTTATGAGTGAGATGAAATCCTTGGCGAAGGACACCGCCATCTATGGGTTGAGCAGTATCATCGGGAAGTTCTTGAACTACCTGCTGGTACCGCTATACACCTATGTATTGGCACGCACGGACGACTATGGTATCGTGACGAACCTCTACGCATGGACGGCATTGTTACTTGTGCTCCTGACCTATGGTATGGAGACGGGTTTCTTCCGCTTCGCCAACCGCGAGGACTATAACGCCAAAGATGTCTATAAAACGGCGTACCTGGCGCTCTTCAGTACCAGTACTGTTTTTGCACTCTTGGTCATAGCTTTCCAACATCCGATCGCGAACGTCTTGGGTTATGCCGACCATTCGGAGTTCATCGCGATGATGTTCGCTACAGTCGCGATCGATGCCTTTGCTTGTATCCCGTTCGCCTACCTGCGGTATCAAAAACGACCGATGGTCTTTGCGGCACTCAAGTTACTGTTTGTGTTGCTCAATATCGGTTTTAACATCCTCTTCCTGGTGGTACTGGGTAAGAACGATGTGTTCTATGTCTTCCTCAGTAACATCTTAGCGACCACGATCCAGACGCTGTGTCTGCTGCCGTTCACGATGCCCAAAGGTGGAGTGTTCGACGGTCGGGTGCTCAAGGACATGCTTCGTTACTCACTGCCGCTCTTGGTGCTCGGCGTAGCCGGGATCATGAACCAGACGCTCGACCGCATCCTCTTCCCCTATCTCTATACGGGAGCAGATGCACAGGCACAACTCGGTATCTACGGGGCATGCTTCAAGGTAGCGATGATCATGATGATGTTCACCCAGGCTTTCCGGTACGCGTACGAACCCTTTGTGTTTGCCAAACATAAAGACCGGCAGTCGGTGGAAGCCTATGCCGATGCGATGAAGTACTATATCATCTTCTCGTATTTAATTCTGCTGGGCGTGATCTTCTATCTGGATATATTCCGTTACATCGTCTCCAGCGCCTACTGGGAGGGACTGCAGATCGTGCCTGTGGTACTGTGGACCTATGTGTTCCAAGGTATCTATTTCAACCTCAGCTTCTGGTACAAACTGACGGACGAGACGAAATGGGGTGCGTATTTCTCGTTGATTGGTTTAGCCATCACCTTGGTGCTCCAGATCGTCGGTGTACCGCTGATAGGCTATTGGGCAAGTTGCGGCAGTAGTCTGGTATGCTACTTCGTGATCATGTTACTCTCCTATTTCATCGGTCAGAAGAAAGCACCTATCCCGTATGACCTGCGCAGTATCGGTCGCTATACCCTGCTGACACTCGCGCTACTCGGTGCGTATTATGCCGTGCGACTCAATACCTCGTTGAATATGTGGGTACTGATGGCGATCGGTACAGTACTCATCGGCATATACTTAATTATATTAACCCGTAAAGATTTTCCTATTGCAAATGTTCTCAGGAATCGTAGAAACTATGGCTCAGGTCGTTAAGATTGAGACCGAGCAAACCAATAAACATTTCACGCTTCGCAACCCCTTTGGTGAAGCGCTGACTATCGATCAGTCGATCGCGCATAACGGCGTGTGTCTGACGGTAGTGAAGATCGAAGGCGACCTCTATACCGTCACGGCTATGCAGGAGACGCTAAGGCTGACGAACCTCGACCTGCTCAAGGTAGGCGACTATGTCAATGTGGAGCGCTCGATGATGATGGGTGGTCGTCTGGACGGTCATATTGTGCAAGGACATGTCGATCAGAAAGCTGTTTGTATCGAAGCCAAAGAGACCGACGGAAGTTGGTATTATCGCTTTGAGTATGACTCGTCCCGCGAGATGATCGAACGAGGTTATTTTTGTGTGGACAAAGGTTCGGTCACCATCAACGGCGTTAGCCTCACTGTCTGCGAACCCGACATCAAAGGCGACAAAGGCTATGTGTCCGTGTGTATCATCCCGTACACGGAAGAGAACACGAACTTCAAATATATCCAACCAGGCACAGTGGTAAATATCGAGTTCGATATCCTCGGTAAATACCTCTCTCGCTATGCAGCAATATTAAATCAAAAATAATATGGATCAAAACAGTTTATCTTATCAATTAGGTCTCTCTGTAGCGCAATACCTGATGCAGTACGGAGAGAAAGAGCTCAATTACGATGAGTTCAAAGCGGGCATCGAGTTTGTGATGAAGATGTCCGGCGAAGCAAAGGCCGCTGGGGAGAAGTTCCTCGCGGAAAATGCAAAACGCGAAGGCGTGAAAGTGACCGCAAGTGGTTTGCAGTACGAAGTACTGGAAGCAACGCTTGGTCAGAAACCCAAAGCGACAGACACCGTCAAAGTGCACTATGAGGGCACCCTCATCGATGGTACAGTCTTCGACAGCAGTTATAAACGCGGTGAGTCGATTTCCTTCCCGTTGAACGGTGTGATCAAAGGATGGACCGAAGGTCTCCAACTGATGTCAGTAGGATCGAAGTACAAATTCTTCATCCCCTACCAATTGGCATACGGCGAACGCGGCGCAGGTAGTTCTATTCCCCCGTACGCAGCCCTGATCTTCACAGTAGAATTATTAGGAATTAAGTAAACAAAAAATTATAAATCGTAAATTCGAAATTTGAAATGAAAAAGATGTCAATCTTTTTGTTAGCCGCATTAGCGATGATTTCTTGCGGCAACAGTTACAAAGCGCAAGATGTAACGCTAAACAATGAGTCCGATTCGATCAACTACGCCGTAGGTTTGCTGAACGGTCTGCAGATCAAGATGTATTATCTGGCTAACGACAGCAGCGACGAGGCAGTCACCGAGTTCATCGATGCCTTGGAGACAGCGTACATGGACAAAGAGGAGAAGTTGAGCGATATCGCACAGGCAGGTCGTCAGTTCGGTAGTTCGGTCAAGGGTTTTGAGAAAAACGGCTTGGCAGACAACGCAGCATGGACACTGAATGAGCGTTTGTATTTCCAAGGTCTGGTGAACGCCCTTCGCGATGACAGCACGATGATGAACCAAGAAGAAGCACAGGCATTCTTCATGCAGGCATACCAAGCTCAGGCAGAAGGCAAAGCCGGTGATCCGATCAAAGCCAAATGTCTGAAAAGCGCACAGACCGTTGTGCTCACTTCGTACAACGACTCCCTCAACTATGCCTTCGGCGTCCTGAACGGTGCGCAGATCAAGATGTACCTGTTGGCCGGTGATGAAGACGGCAAGGCGCTGGAAGAGTTCATCGATAATGTCAATGTGGGTCTCAAGATGAATGTTCGCAACCCGCAGATCGTAGCGATGGGTAAGAATGTAGGTAAAGCGATCCGCGAACAAGAACCCACCGGTCTGCTTGGTATCCCCGGTCTGGAGACCAATTTCGACCTTATCAAGCAAGGTTTCATCAACGGTCTGTATGACTATACGGATCAGATGGATATGCAGACAGCCGGTCAGTATGTGGAGACCGTAGTATCACGTATGAAATACGGAGCTACCAAAGAAGAGGGCGAGCAATTCCTGCAGGAGAACGCACTCCGCGACGGTGTGAAAACTACCGAGTCCGGTCTGCAGTACGAAGTGCTCAAACAAGGTAAGGGTCCGAAACCGACTGCTGAATCAACGGTTAAGGTGCACTATGAGGGTACACTCATCGACGGAACAGTTTTTGACAGCAGTTACCAGCGCGGTGAACCGATTGAGTTCCCGCTCAACGGTGTGATCAAAGGTTGGACCGAAGGTCTGCAACTCATGCCCGTAGGTTCGAAATACAAACTCTATATCCCATACGAACTCGGTTACGGCGAGCGCGGAGCCGGTCAATCCATCCCGCCGTACGCTGCCCTGATCTTCACGGTAGAACTGCTCGATATTAAGTAATGGGCGTCATAGCTAAGCAATCGATTCGTGGTACGATAGTGACCTATCTTGGCATCGCCGTAGGCGTTGTCACCACGTTCTTCGTGCTGACCCGTTTCCTCACCACCGAGGAAATCGGGTTGGCGCGAGTGCTGATCGATGCAGCTACGCTCTTCATCGGCTTGGCGCAATTAGGCACCAATGCCTCCATTATCCGTTTCTATCCGTATTTTAAAGAGAAAGACAGCCACGAGGACCACGGTTTCTTCTTCTGGGCGCTGGTCGTTCCCTTCATCGGGTTCCTTATCTTTGCGGTTGTTTACTGGGCATGCCGTGTACCGCTGGGCGAATGGTTCGGAGAGAAATCACCGCTCTTCGTCAACTATTACTATTTCGTCCTGCCCCTTGCTTTCTTTATGCTCTACCAGACGATTTGCGAATCGACCTGCAATGTGTTGATGCATATCGTTGTACCGCGTGCCGTGCGCGAACTGATCGTACGCGTCGGCTTACTGGCTATCTATCTGCTCTATGCTTTCGGCGTCCTCTCGCTGGATGGGTTGGTGATCAGTATCTGTCTCAATTATGCGATAGCGGCTCTCATCAATCTGGCGTATTTCTTCTCCCTTCAACGGATCTCTTTGCGTCCCGATTGGTCGTTCCTCCGCACGAATAAAGATCTCGTTCGACGCTATCTGACCTACACCGGTTTTCTCATTATCTCTGCCCTCACATCTGTGTTGGCGCCTACCCTCTCCACTTTCTTTGTGACAGCCAAGATGGGTCTCGACAGTACAGGTATCTTCGCGATTGCCACCTACATGGCAGCACTCGTCAGCGTACCCAACCGCTCGGTAGCAGCGATTGCGTCACCCCAACTCGCGCGGGCTATCAAAGAGCAGAACCGGGAAGAATGCAGTCATCTCATCGGCCAAGTGACGCGGAACATGCTCCTTATCGGAGGTTTCATCTTGCTGACTATCTGGATCAATATTGATTTAATTTTCCATATATTGCCGAACGGCGCTACTTTCGCACAAGCGAAGAATGTAGTACTTATCTTGGGCGTGAGCCAATTGGTTTTGGCGACGTTCTCTATCTGTTTATCCGCACTGAACTACAGCCGTTTCTATGCCTTCAGCCTATTGCTGTCGCTCATCCTGACGGTCAGTGCGCTGCTCTTCAATAATTACCTCATCCCGCGTTATGGCATGGACGGCGCCGCGATGAGTAACTTGTTTGCCTACGGCATTTACATCCTCCTCGCTGTCCTCACGATAGTACCGCTGGGGCGTATCCGCGTGACCGACAGACGATGGTGGGCCATCCTGGCATTGATCATAGGCCTCTTTGCCATCAATCAAATTTGGTTGATCTTCATGCCGCAGATGAACCTCTGGCTCGATAGTATCCTCCGCAGTCTCGTGCTGATCGGAGGCGGAGCTTTTATCGCCTATAAAGCAAAATTATCCCCGGAAATCAATCAACAGATATGCGCTATTTTATAACCTTCTCATATAGAGGCACAGATTTCCACGGTTCGCAGACACAACCGAACGGAAACACGGTTCAGGCAGAATTGGAAGCGGCTTTCGCAACCATCCTGCGCGAACCTGTGGGCCTCACCTTCGCCGGTCGTACTGACGCGGGGGTTCATGCCGAGAAGATGGTAGCGCATTTCGATGTAGCGAAACCCGTGCCTGCTAATTTTGGCGCGCGACTCAATAATCTCCTTCCTGATTCGATAGCTATCATCGGCCTTTGCCGCGTGACGGACGAAGCGCATGCGCGCTTTGATGCTACCGCCCGCACCTATCGCTATCGTATCACGACCCGCAAAGATCCCTTCCGCTATATCAACCATACCCGCGTAGCGCCGGGACTCGATTTTGAGGCGATGAATAAGGCGGCTCAACTCATGCTTGGTCAACAGGACTTCGCTTCCTTCTGCCGCACGCACACGGATGTCAAGACCACGATATGCGATGTCAAAGAGGCACGATGGGTACAGGAATCCGAGACCGAGGCGTACTTCGTTATCACAGCCGATAGATTCCTAAGGAATATGGTGCGCGCTGTAGTAGGTACGCTCTTTGAGGTAGGCAAACATAAGATGACCGAAGCCCAATTCGGCGAAGTCATTGCGGCTCACGACAGATGCCGCGCAGGTCACTCAGCGCCTGCAGAGGGTTTATCATTAGTAGAAATCATTTATCCTAAAAACACATACTTATGCGAAAACTAACATTCTTGCTGCTTGCTGCAGCTGTTTTAGGCGCTTGCTCGCCGGAGTACCAAACCACCTCGCAACGAGAGATCGACCGTTTGACCAAAGGTGCGTCATTCGATATGCCGAAAGTCAAGCTGCCCTCTTTCCCCGGTCGGACTTATGACGTGCTCCGTTATGGCGCCGACAACACCGGTGTAGCGCTGTCCACCGAAGCGATCCAAAAGGCGATTGACGAATGTACCGCTGCAGGCGGAGGAACAGTCATCATCCCAGAAGGTATCTACACCACGGGACCGATCACCCTCAAGTCCAATGTGCGGCTCTATACGGAGAAGAACTCCTTCATCGTCTTCTCGCACGATCTCGACCTGTATGAGATCTACGACGAGTGGTTCGAAGGTATCCCGACCAAACGCTGCACCAGCCCGCTCAATGCGCTCAACGCAGAGAATATCGCCATCACTGGGTATGGTACCTTCAACGGTAACGGCGATTGGTGGAGACCGCTCAAGAAATCCAAGATGGCGCCGGGACAATGGAAGAAACATCTCAAAGAGAAAGGCGGCATCGTAGCCAACGATATATGGTATCCGGATAGCGCATCGCTGCTCGCGCAGAGTTACTGCCTGGACCAGAATGTACCCGTCATCGAAGATGACAGCCTCTGGCAAGTGGTGAAGTCATTCCTTCGTCCTGTCCTCCTGCATTTCGTAGGTTGCAAGAATATCCTGCTCGAAGGGGTGACTTTTGAGAACTCGCCGGCATGGAATCTGCATCCTATGTGTTGCGAGAACCTTATCCTGCGTGACCTCAATGTCCGTAACCCCTGGTACAGCCAGAACGGCGACGGCGTGGATATCGAGAGTTGCAAGAATGTGGTGATCAGTCATTGCTCGTTCGATGTAGGCGACGATGCGATCTGTATGAAGTCCGGTAAAGACAAACCCGGTCGCGACCGCGGTATCCCGACGGAGAATGTGGTAGTGGATGACTGCGTGGTCTATCATGGTCATGGCGGTTTCGTATGCGGCTCGGAGATGTCCGGCGGTATCAAGAATGTGGAAGTGCGTAATAATCTCTATATCGGTACGGATGTGGGCCTGCGGTTCAAATCGACGCGCGGTCGTGGCGGTGTAGTGGAGAATATCTATATCAACGGCGTTAACATGATCAATATCCCCAACGAAGGTCTGCTGTTTGATCTCTTCTACGGCGGTAAAGGCGCAGGAGAAGAGAGCGAAGAAGAACTCGCAGCACGCATGAACGCCGAGGCACCGGCTGTCAGCGAAGAGACCCCTGCATTCCGCAATATCGTTATCGAGAATGTGAAGGGCGCCAATATCAAACGTGCTATCTATTTCAACGGCCTGCCGGAGATGAAGATCGAGAATGTCACGCTGCGTAATATTACCATCAGTGCCACCGAAGGAGCACTCTTCCGTCAGACGAACGGTCTGGTCATCGACAATGTCAATATCCAAGCCGAGAAAGGCGAAGCTTTCTCCCTCGCTCCGACGGTAGAGAATGTTAAAATCAACTAAAACCTTAGGTCTCCTAGGCATCCTGGGATTCCTAGGGTCATGTTCCCCGCGCATAGCTACTTCTTTCTGGAAGATCGGGACGGAGGCGGATAGTATCCGTCCCGGCTACGCTGTGCTCTATGAGGGCGCTAAGATGCGTCATTGCTATCCGATCACCGAATGGACTGATACAATGCCGAATTACGTAGGAAAAGGCGACACCTATCATTCGCTACACCATCATGGTGTAGCCGTGGAGTCCGAACAGATGGCGTATCGTATCTATTTCGACAAGAAGCAGACCATCGATGTCTATTGTAAGCGTAAGCCTCAACTGGAATTAGCGCAGAGTCATTGGTATCCGAATGACTCGCTTCTTGCCGAAGGATACGGCGACGATATTCTTCGCGTGTCGGGTACGGTAGGCGTAGGTTCGGTCAAATACTGGAATGGCAAGAAGCATGTGCATATCGAACCCGTTGCCGAACGCTCGCAGCGTATCGTCTCGCGTAAAAAGGACCAAGCTACGATAGAGGTCGCGGTAAAGGGATGGGAAGTAGAAGAAAAAGATGTGGAGATGACGACGCGCTATACGATGCAAGCCGGGCATCGCGACATGCGCTGCGATGTAAGCATCAGCGAATCCGTTGAAGGCCTTTGTACGGGCGTGCAGCTTATCCCTAAGGACCTGAAAGACCCTAAATACCTTAAGGACTTTATTTCTCATACACTGGAGAACGGCGTTCTCCTTGCATCCTGGGGAACCGATTGGCCTGTGAATGATACCGTCAAGTATGCCAAAGAGACCGTTGGTTTGGCGGTCTTTATTCCTAAAACCTATGCAGGCGAGATTGTCCAAGACCAATCCAATCTCCTCTGCTTGCTGAAAGGTTCCACTCCTCATTTCTATCTCACCGCCTGCGGCGCCACAAAAGAAAACCACCCCGTTGCTACTTCAGCAACAGAGTGGTATGAATATCTTCGCCGCTGGGCGAAACATCTTCGCTAATTAGTACGATTTCAAATCCCCCGGCTCACGACGCGCAGGAGCTTGAGTATTAGCATCTCCCATCGAATCACTTGTATTCAAGGAAAAATTATCTTGCATAACAAGTTCAGGTGATAGCACCATGATTTCTATCGTCGGTATGTAATATGTTCTTTTTTGCATATCGGGTGCAAAGGTACAACAAATATTTGGAATACGCAAATATTTCTTAATATTTTACACTTTTTCCCATGATATCGTACATCTTTCCTTCCGGAGTGATGACATATACCTTGTTATCGATGATTACCTTGCGCATCGTTTGACCGTCTGCCTCCATAGAGTCAATACCCGTCCATACTTGCGGACCACGCTTCGCCTCTATACGCAGACCGTATCCGTTCGTTGTACCCTTCGTCAGGTCAAACACATACGGACTTGCCGTCAGATCCCAAATGATATTGTCATTATAGGTCAGATAGAGTGCAGCATCTTCCGGTGCCTTCTTGACGGCCAAGGTATATTGTCCTGCCTTCGGAGCAAATAATCCAAGCGTACAACTAGCATCTTCATTTACAAGCGGCATCTCTATGTCGCATAGTTGCAAACCATATGCATTTGCCCAAATCTGAGCCGTCTTAGCCTCAGTTGGCGTCGCAAACTTAGTTACCTCACGACCAGCCTCATAGATATCCAATGCATCTTCAGAGGCTCCCACATAGAGACGATCTGACTCCTTCTGTGTGCTTTCGTTGATCAACGACAAAGTGAATTCAGAAATAGTTTCTACCTCGCGTTTAGGCGCACGAAGCGTATGATTAGCTCCACTATGCGTATAGGTCATTTGCTTTCCTGCTGACGGAGCTTGAACCAAATAGGTAGAACCTACAACATATGTATACTCATCGATGTTTACAGGCATATAAGAATTCGTACTATGACTATAAACTTGTACCTTCTCAATACCTGCGGCACTCAGATCTGCATATGCCATAGTTCCATTTCCTAAACCGTTCCAACCATTATGAGCGCTTTCTACTTCCGTATAGTCAAGTTCCTCGACCATCTGCACATTGAAAGCACCATTATCTGTTTTCTTGAAGCGATAGACATTATCAATCCTATCGATAGTCATGGTGTAACATTTGCCTGGTTGAAGTATCCCGCGATACTTCTTCCATCCATAGTTATTCTCCAAACGACGACTTTCAGAATAGTCCATGATAGCATAGTTCACTTCATTCTTGATCGTTTTTTCCTCATTGGTATAGTAGTCAAAACGAGTGATACCAGTCATTACATCCACAGGGAACGGAACGGTAAATGTATACCATCCGGCAGAACATTTGCCCGAAGGATCTAAAGCCAAGTCAAAGTAAGCGTTTCCGCGCACCTTCAAGGTAGCCGGATTCTGTACCTGACCGGACATTCCTAAGTTATCCGCATCGCCTAACTTAGCCTCCAAGGTAAAGTCATTAACCCTTACCTCTCCTTCGCCGAAGATCACCTGGCCACCGTTCTCTACATGCAGGTTACCGTACGCAGAGCGGATATACGAATCGCTGTTTCCAACAGTCAGCACGGCGCCATCCTTGACGGTAACGGTCACGCCTTCCTTGATGGTCATAGCATCTACAGACACATTCGTATCGATATTTACATCTGCCAAAATGACTACTTTCTCATTATTGTTATTGACAGGAGCTTCATTGCCTTGCCAGTTGGCATCATCATTCCATGTTGCGCCATTAGTACCATTGAATACAAAGCCTGCCTCAACCGTCAATGTAGCCGTACCTGCCATCTCAACAGATTCATAGTTCGGATCGGTCGGAGTGAAACGAATCGGCAGATTCTCATAGGTACCCAATACATAGTATTCCATCAAATCCAAAGACGAATCCCATGTGATCGTACCGGCCACAGTACCTACCGAACCATTCACGATACCGGTTGTTGTGTTCGTGAACACAGCATCGCCCAGTACTTGTCCGTAGAACATCGTGGCTGTTGCTGTTGCACTGACGATAGTTGCCTTCGTGATCGTAATCGGTACTTGAATCTCAACATCGTCATACCATTCCGTATGCGTCGGGTGGAAGACCATAGTAGCATACGCGTCCGCTACAGACGGTATCTGGTTCTCATCCTTCCATGCAAACGTACCATCAATCTCATAATGGGCAGGATCGGTATAGTCATAACCCTTACCGCTACCACTCAGCACAAACTCACTCAGTGTCGTTCCATAAACCTTAGCCTCTGTCGTGAAGGAATGAATGACGGTCGGCGCAAAACGTTGTACTTCTACATCAATCACCGTACTTACGTTCTGATAGAAATCCGAATTATAAGGATGGAACACCACAGTACGCTGATTCGTACCCGGATCGTCCATAAACTCGGAGCCGTCTTCCCAGTTGAATACACCTTCAACTGTATTTTCACCTGCTTTCACAACACCTCCCTGAGGATGAGAGTTGCTCAAGAAATGGTGTACATACATATCTGTAGCCGTAGGTAAGGTCTCAATGGTCGGCAGTACACGGATGAGTGTAATCTTTTTTGCTACAGCAGGAGCTGCTGCATAGGTCTCATCACCCGGTTGCTCTGCGGTAATCGTCACATCGCCTCCCTTGAGGATATACAATTTCATCACATTATTCATTTCATCCTTTACTGCATACGCCTTCGTACTATCTGAAGAGTGATAGGTAATCGGCAAACCACTCGATGCCGTTGCATCAAGGATCACTACATCCGAGCACCCCTCTTCACTCTCATCGGCACGATTCCATGTAATCGTTTGCGGAGTCTTCAGGATCTCTATCTCCAACGCATGCTCTACCGGCTCGTAGTAATTGGTGTTATCCGGCATAAATACCACATTGAACGTATGTTCTTGACGCGTTACGGTCTGAGAACCATCTTCCCAAATAAACGAGCCTGGGATACCTTCCGGTTTCACACCTCCGATTATGGTCGCATTGCCTACTGTATTCGGCAGAATTACTTGTGCGGTCGGCCAAGTATTTATTACCGGCACTTCGCGTGAGATATGGTATGTAAGTTTCTTGTCTGTTGCCGCACTCCAATCTTCATTTCCTGCCTGATGAGCCGTGATCTCTACATCGCCGTAGCTCTTAATATCCAGCGAGTAAACGCCAGCCTCATATACCACCTCTGCAATCTCATTATTACCCGAAGTGAAGCTTACCGGCAGCTCACTCGTTGCCGTAGCGCTCAATACCACCTCATCGGTCGTCAGTACATTAACGTCCGGCTCCCAGGTAATCGTCTGCGAAGGCAACACCACCGTAGCACTTACCGGAATCTCAAGACGCTGGTCTTTATTGGAAATAATAATCTTATTATTTTCAGTTCCAAGCGTACTACCCGTACAACTGATTTCAATACGTACGCTCTTCCCTATATCACCGCAGTCCTCACCAACTATAGTAGTAACTACCGTAAACTGCGTATTCTCTTTATTCTCCATCTCTACATCCAACACACCACTTAGGTTCGAATAGTTGATGTAGAAACTCTGCGTCTTGGTCGAGCCCTTATCCACCTGCGAGAAATTCATCGTATTCTCTGCCAACTCCAGATACTTAGCCAGCGGGATCTCCACATTCTTGAACGTACGAGTCATCGTGGCACCCGTCTTGGTATATAGTTTCACAGCAGTAGCATTACGATGCAGCGGGAAACTATAGTGCTGATAGTTCGATGTGATGTTGGGGTCTCCCAAACGGGATATCTCTTGTATATCGTGGTAAGAGCCATCGTATTCTTCTGCTACCCACATTCCCCACAGGGCGGAGGCATCACACTTAGCCCAAAATGTTACTGAATCCGCTTCACCATAAATAGGAATTTCCTTTACAGCAAGGGTATGCAAAGTGTACTCATCTTTGTATTCACCCACTAACGGACGGCATTTCGCATTCGGGTTTCTCGATACCAGACCCTTCGTC
>Ga0247611_10005344_pt1 | contig 17095 bp, 12 predicted proteins | sample 177DNAGHGhighgp2_FD_192422 | JGI IMG/M metagenome (GOLD analysis project Ga0247611, IMG submission 192422) | Sheep rumen microbial communities from Palmerston North, Manawatu-Wanganui, New Zealand - 1770 DNA GHGhigh gp2 | ecosystem: Host-associated > Mammals > Digestive system > Stomach > Rumen... | reverse complement strand
ATATGATACATCTTCCCCAATAGAGGTGGAACACAACGAAAGGGAAAGCAAAGGATAATGACCAGAAATGATACCGCTGCCATTACCTCCCGTGATGACAAAATGGTAACATCCCTCACCCTTCTCTGAAATATCCACATTCAATCCCTCATTAGGATTATCATCAGGAATGCCCCATACGACATCCGACTCACTGTTGTTGACCAGAGCAAAACCGACTGGCAACTTCAAGGTGAAGTCAATCTTGTCGAATGAAGGGATGCCCAACTGGCTCGTTTCCAAAATGATGTCAAATTGTCTGTCCCCAAAAGGATAAACGCTCATCTCATTCACATTTAATTCGCTGATAGGAAGAAATGTGGGAAATGCCGACCACTGGTCTGCCAGACGATATAAATCCAAACAGGAGTAGTGTGTGTATATCGTCATGTCATTACCTGAGAACACATTGTTTTCCACCATAGGAGGCACTTGTGGAAACGATATGATTTTATGCAAGTTGTCGCACCCCCAAAAACATTGATTCTCCATGACCATCACACCTGTGGGAATGCACACCTCCCTCAAACTACTACAGTTGCAAAACAACCCATCAGAGATGATGTCCAAGCCATCAGGCAGCGCTACCGTCTCAAGGGCTGTACAGTTGTAAAAAACTCCCGATGACAACGAAGTGTGTTCATTGGAAAAGGAAACAGACTTAATGTACCTGTTTCCAGCAAACCCAGCCTCTCCGACATCAATGACTTTGAAAGGAACTGTATAATTGTCGTCCGTTTTCCCTCCCGGATATTGAATCAAATGAAGGCCATCCTTATCATAGAGAATACCTTCGTCGACAGAGAATGCCTGATTGTCTGAATCTATGGAAAAGCCCTCTAAATCCTCGCATTCCGCAAAAACACCTGCACCTAATTCAACGACCGACCTTGGTATCTTCACGATGCCTTTCAACCCGCTATGCCGAAAGGCTTCCTGTCCAATTGCTTCCAAACTTTTAGGAAGCTGCCCCATTTTCAATGCCTTGCAGCCCTTGAATGCACCCTCACCAATTTCCTTCACCCCATTTCCAAGACGGATGTCAAATTCCGCATTCTCAAAAGCAAAGTCACCAATAATGGTGATATTGTCTGGTAAGGTCAAGATGCTTCTTGTCCAATCATGGTGTTCTTCACCATCATTCCTAAATGCCTTGCTTCCTATCTCTGTTACCCAATAGTCCGTGTTGTCATATTCCACTTTTCCCGGTAACTTGAGGTTGGAGAATGAGCCGGCAAAACCGATAATAGAAACCCTATGGTTTTCAGGTTCTGTGATTTCAAACTCAATGACCGCCGACAAATCCTCTCCGGCACCGCCTGCAGAGGTAGAATAGGTGTGTTTGAAGGATTGACCATAGAATGGTGCGGATAGGAGAACCGTAACCCACAGCACTCCTATTCTTCTTATGATGAGCTTTGCTGCATCATTCATGATAGATTGAATATCATTCACCTTCATAGAACACGACATGATTATAATATTATGAAGATGGTGGGTCGGCCACAGCAACCAGTTCAATAACGACAACTCTTTGGGTTGTTTCAGTCACCCGACAGTGATGGTCGATGCGACGTCCCACAACCCACAGTATTTGCCCCTCACTATCTGTCAATATCCACTGCTGCCGTTTGTCGAACAAATTGATTTTCTGGTCTGTGAGAAAATCACTGACAAGTTTGCTCCCATTCATTCCCAACGGATGAAATCTGTCGCCCGACTTGGTGGTTCTCAGGTAAAGAGGAAAAGACAGCTTAGAGGCATCCAGACAAGCATGGCTATTCTCCCTACTTAGACTAAAATGCTCGTTGTTTTCCACCAAACTGATGCGGACAGCCCATTTATCATTGACGATATACTTTCCTTCTATGGGAAATTTGTATCGGATGCTGGTGTTCTGAATGGGTTGTATCATCATTTTCCCACGATCAATCAGCAATTCATGAGTTGCAGAATTGAAAACAGCACCAGAATCCACGATATGGAGCCGACTGTAAATATCCTGAATCATTGCTGATAAAAATCCCAATGGCCTTAATATATAAAATAAGGTGTATTCGTCGTTGATTTTGTCAATTGAATAGACCTCTCTTTCTGGTATATCGGATGGCATGGAGGCATTTGCCACCTTCTCTTTCATGGTTTGCTCAAAGATATCCAATGCCTCATTCAGTCTGGTGGCAGTCAGAAGAATGGAGTCAACTGCAGAAGGATTGATTTCACGCATGGCAGGGATGACTTTGAGCCGTACCTTGTTTCTCATAACATCATCCTGCAAGTTAGAACTGTCTGTCATAAATGTCTGATTGCGTGAGAGGAGAAACTCTTCTATATCACTTCTCCCTACACCAAGCAATGGCCTGATGATATGACCTCGACGAGGAGCGATACCTGTCAGGCCACGCATGCCAGTGCCACGAATCAGATTGAGCAGCACGGTCTCCACCGAGTCGTCCCTATGATGTGCAACAGCAATGTCATCTGCACCAACATCCAAACGAAGCTTCTCAAAATAATTATATCTCAGGTCACGGGCAGCCATCTCGATGCTTATCTTGTGGTCTTTTGCATATTCTACCGTTGCGAAGTGGGCCACGTGCAATATGACGCCAAGCCGTTCGCATAATGTCTTGCAGAAAACCTCATCTCGGTCAGACTCATCACCCCTAAGATGAAAATTGCAATGGACACCCTCCATTTGATAGCCGAGTTCGTGAAGCGCAACAAGCAATGCAACGCTGTCAGCTCCTCCCGACAATGCCACAAGATATTTCTTCCGATGGTCCAACAAATGGTTGGCGTCAGAATAAGAAACAATTTTCTTTAGAAAAATATCCTTTGGCATAACTGAACAGTCATTTCTGGTGCCTATTCCACATACAAAACCAGTCCTTTCAGGTATTCCCCTTCTGGATGGAAAATATTGATCGGATGGTCAGCTGGTTGGTGGAGCTGGTGCAGAATACGCACTTTTCGTCTTGCCTGAGCCGCAGCTGTGAACACAGCATTGCGGAACATGTCCTTGGTGACCACCTGACTGCAACTGAACGTGAATATCACCCCACCCTTCTTGATCATTTCAATTGCCTTGCCATTGAGACGGGTATATCCTTTCAACGCATTATGCAGTGCCCCTCTATGTTTTGCAAAAGCAGGAGGGTCGAGAATAATCAAATCATATATACGCTCTGCTTTGTCAAGAAATCTGAAAGCATCATCACAGAATGCTTGATGCCGTGGGTCATGCGGAAAATTGAGTGCGACATTGTCATTAGTCAATTGTATGGCCTTCTCGCTGCTATCCACTGAGTGAACGAGGGCCGCACCACCTCTGAGGGCATAAAAAGAGAAGCCGCCAGTATAGCAACACATATTGAGAACGCGCCTATTTTGTGAATATTTTTCCAACAAAACACGATTCTCTCTCTGGTCTACGAAAAAGCCGGTTTTTTGTCCGTGCAACCAATCTACATGAAAGCGAAGGCCATTTTCCAAAGCCACATCACTTTCATCTCCTCCATAGAGGAATCCGTTCTCCTGGCCATCACCTTTGATGAAAGGCAAAGTAGTCTCACTCTTGTAAAACACATTGTTGATTGCCCCATCCATAACATCAACCAAAGCACGCGCCACATGATGCCTGTCTTTGTGCATGCCTACACTATGCGCCTGCATGACTGCAGTATGGCCATAACAGTCTACAATAAGTCCAGGCATTCCGTCTCCTTCTCCATGCACCAGACGGTAGGTATTGTTCTGTGGATTATCTGCAATGCCTATTGCCTTGCGCATCTCCAAAGCCGAACGAATCTTCTCGTGCCAGAAACCTTCCTCAACTTGATTATCATGGAAAGACAGCACCCTTACGGCTATGGTTCCCTTTTGATAATGGCCCATGGCAATGAAATCACCAGCAGAAGTGAATACGTTGACTTTCTCGCCTTCTTCTATTCCTTCATCCTGCCTGTCTATGGCTCCAGAGAAAATCCAGGGGTGGAATCTGAGCAAACTTTCTTCTTTTCCCCTTTTAAGATAAATCTTCCTATACATTATTGGGTTGGTCAAGAGTGATTAATGACATTAGATATTCATTCATTTCTTTTATCGATGACATATGGGAGTGTTTCCTCGACAATTTGCAACTGATAGTCGCCTGTCTCCAACAGTCTACGATATTCATTATAGAGCATGACACATGCCCAAGCATCAGTGGCAGCATAACATTTTTGGCGGTCGGTGAGAATGTCTGCCTCCCAATTGGACAGTTGCTGAGATTTGCTGATTCTTTGCTGAAACAAATTGGCGTAAAGCTTCTGCAGACTCATGTCCTCAATGCCTAACTCACGCATATGGTGCTGCAAATCGATTAAATTGCCCGGAGTGAATTGAGCCCTTTTGTGAAGCGAGAGGATGTCATCGTGCAGCGACAGGCCGATTTTCGGCACCGTGGTATCCTCAAGAAACCGTATGATGTCGGGTGTCATCCCTGTGAGGTTGAGTCTGAAGAGAAAGCACAAGTCCTCTGTTGACACCTGAAGCAAAGACACGATATTCTGGTGCCCTCTTCTGAAAGAAGGCCGTGTCTCTGTGTCAATCCCCAATAAAGGGGATTTCAAGAGGACGTCTACTGCCCATTTGGTTTCATCCGGACTTATCACGACAATGATTTTCCCTCCAAACTCCACTTGAGGTAATTTGGAAATCTTTTTCTTGTCGAATTTGCTATATATTATCTTTGTCATTGTTTGCTTATGAAAGCAATAGAAAAACGAAATGAGACATGGGGAAACAAGTATTGTTTTGCCCCCAAATTACGCCTTTTTTAGTTAGAATATGCAAAATTAGAAAAAAGTTGCGAAAAAATGGGTATTTCTTATTTTTTTCCTTTACTTTTGCAATAGAATTGCAGCGATGCATACAATTATGTTCCCGTGAAGTGAGAGAAAATACGGGTTTTCGCAGTCTATACAGATAAATGGCGATTAAAAAGATTGGAAATGTCACAAAAGAAATCATCAAAAAAGAGCAACACTACCCTATTGGAGTCTTTGGGGATGAATTTTCATTTTCACCTCAGTGAGCGGTTTGTGTTCACGCTGGGCTTCATCCTTTTTGCAGTGGGACTTTACCTGCTGCTGGCCTTTGCGTCATATTTCACCACAGGCGAAGCCGACCAAAGCTTAGTAACATCCTTGCAACAAGGTGAAGTGGAAAACAGCAGCCGTAGTTTTCAAAACATCTGTGGCTCTATTGGTGCCATCATCTCCAATTATCTCATAGCCAGATGTTTTGGTATTGCTGCCTTTTTCATTCCAGCTTTTATCATATTGATCAGCCTTAAACTCACAAAAGCCTACAAGAACATCAATCTGGTGAAGGGTTTCTTCATTTTTACATTGGTCATGATTTGGTGCTCTGTGGCATTTGCAAAATTCCTCCCTCCTTTGTTTGGGGACACAATATACAATCCGGGAGGCGACCATGGCCTGTATTGCGCACAGTTTTTGGAAAACATACTTGGCACACCCGGTCTGATAGCCATCCTTGCTGTAGTAGCATTGGCTTTCCTCACCTACATGAGTGCCGAGACCATCTATTTGGTTCAGCATATCCTCAACCCCTTGAAATTCTTCAACAGCGTGCCTCTGACCGTCACCAACAATTCAGGTGAGGAGACAGAAGGCAAAACTGCCAAGGCACAGGGGCTTGCACAAGTCCTTTCTGGCAACTATGAAGAACAGGATGAGGCCACTCCCTCAAACACCATCGTCCTTCCTGTGGATGAGAAAGAGGAAGAGGAGGTAGAGAAGGAAAAGCCCCATGAATTTGGAACCATTCGCAGACGTACCCCCAAAAATGATAGTGCAGCTTTGGAGGTGAAGGTTGGCAAAAACGAGGAGCGCGCTCACAGCAACACTGTCAACGATGATGAGACATTCACACCCATCAACCCCAAGGAACCTTTTACAAGATACCAATATCCCACTTTGGATTTGCTGAAGCAGTATGACAATGACGGAAAGCCTGTCATTGATATGGAAGAGCTCAATGACAACAAGAAGCAAATTGAGAAAGTGCTCAATAGTTTTGGCGTGCAGATACGCGATGTCAAAGCAACAGTGGGCCCCACCATCACGCTTTACGAGATTACCCCTGCCGAAGGTATACGTATTTCCAAAATCCGCAATTTGGGCGACGACATTGCCTTGAGTCTTAGGGCTATAGCAGTTCGTATCATCGCCCCTATTCCCGGAAAGGGCACCATTGGAATAGAAATGCCAAACAAGAAGCCCAACATCGTGTCGATGCGCAGCATTCTGGACTCCAAGAAATTCAAGGAGTCCACCATGGAATTGCCTATTGTACTTGGAAAGACCATCACCAACGAGGTGTTCATGGTAGACCTGGCAAAAATCCCCCACCTTCTCGTTGCTGGTGCCACAGGCCAGGGAAAATCAGTCGGTCTAAATGCCATTATCACATCGTTGCTCTACAAGAAGCATCCGAAAGAGATGAAACTGGTGCTCATCGACCCCAAGAAGGTGGAATTCAGCGTGTATGCCCCCATAGCCAACCATTTCATGGCAACTGTTGACGATGACGAAGAACCCATCATCACAGATGTGACAAAAGTGGTGAGAACATTGAAGAGCCTTTGTGCGTTGATGGACCATCGATATGATATGCTCAAGATGGTGAAAGCGCGCAACATCAAAGAATACAACCAGAAATATGTGAACAGGGAGTTGGACCTGGCCGAGGGTCATGAGTACATGCCATATATCGTCGTTGTCATCGATGAGTTTGGCGACCTGATTATGACTGCAGGCAAGGAGATAGAGCTTCCCATTGCCCGTATAGCCCAGTTGGCCCGTGCCGTGGGTATCCATATGGTAATTGCCACCCAGCGCCCCACAACAAGCATCATCACTGGAAATATCAAGGCCAACTTCCCTGGACGCATGGCATTCAAGGTCAGTGCGATGATTGACTCGCGCACCATCCTCGACCGTCCGGGTGCCAACCAGTTGGTAGGCCGTGGCGATATGCTGTTCCTCAGCGGCAGCGAACCTGTCCGTGTGCAATGTGCATTCATCGACACACCAGAGGTAGAGAGAATCAACAACTTCATCGTCAACCAACCAGGACCTGTTGCTCCATTGGAGTTGCCTGAGCCTGTCGGCGAAGAGCCTGTATCCGGTGAAGGCGGCATAACAATGGAATCGTCCAAACTTGACCCGCTTTTTGAGGAGGCAGCCCGTGCCATCATCCTTACCCAACAAGGCTCCACAAGTATGATTCAGCGTCGTTTCTCCATTGGTTACAATCGAGCAGGACGCCTGATGGACCAATTGGAGAAGGCAGGTGTTGTGGGACAGGCCCAGGGAAGCAAGCCCCGTGAGGTGCTCGTTGCAGATGAGAACAGCCTGATGAGCCTCATGGCGAATCTGAAGGCAAGTGGTGCAGCATGACACAGAGAATTAGCATCAAGTATTTTTTCGGATAACAATAAAGACTAAAAATCATGATTAAGAACATTTTTACCCTGGCCATTGCCACATTGATGGCGATGACCGTAGGAGCACAGACGGCCACCAAGGCCAAAAGTATATTGGACAAGACCGCTGCCATCATCAGCAACAAAAGCGGTGCAAGTGCAAGTTTCAAAATTTCCGGCAGCAAAACCGGCACCATGTCCGGACGCATCTTCATAAAGAGCAACAAGTTCAAAGCCACGACACCCGAAGCGTCAATGTGGTTTAATGGCACCACCCAATGGACTTATATGAACAATACGGAAGAAGTGAATATCAGTTCACCCACGGAGGGTCAGCAGATGCAGATGAATCCCTATAAGTTCATCACCCTTTATAAAACTGGTTATGCGCTTTCGTCCAAGACTTTAAAGGGTGCATATGAGGTTCATTTGAAGGCTACTGATGCCAAGCGTCCAATCAAGGAGATGTTCATCACCATCAACAGCAAGACCTATTTGCCCTCGGTGGTTCGCATGTTGCAAAACGGCAGTTGGACAACTGTCAACATCAGCAACTTCAAAAAAGAGAACCTCAGTGATGCTACCTTTACATTTGACCCCAAGCAATATCCTGATGCAGAAATCATTGATTTGAGATAAAATTATGGAAAAAGCCAGACACATGACCCGATGGGAAATCATCAAGACACTTCGCAAACATTCCAGTCTGTCGAATGATCGCGTTCTTGCATACAACCAAAAACGCATAGCGAAAATTGTTGGCTACGTTTTGTTCATCTTGGGTATTTTTTACCTCATTTTCCTATCGGTCATGTTGGCTTTGATTGCCAACAGCAGTACACGGGAGACTGCTGCCGAGTTGATGTTCGGCATCATGCCATTCATCCTCACCATTGACTTCTTCTCACGTTTTGCACTGCAGCAGACGCCATCGCAGCAAATCAAGCCATATATACTGCTTCCATTAGGGAAATATACGTGCATTGATGCATTCATCTTCAATTCCATCACCAGCTATGGCAATCTGATTTGGATGGCGCTGTTCGTACCCTACTGCATCATGTCCATTATCTTTGTCGAAGGTTTCTGGGCTGCCATAGCATTCTTGCTCGCTGTTTATTTGTTGATTATCGTCAACAGTCAGTGGTATATGCTCTCGCGCACCCTTATCAACAGAAAATATTGGTGGTGGATTCTCCCCTTGGCAGGTTATGCCATTATCTATTCTCCTTTGTTCATTGGCAGCAATGCTGGCTTCAAGCGGTTCTTCGAAATATATGGCGCTATGGGCGAGGGTGTAACGCATTGGTCATTGCTCGTTTTTGGTGGCATCTTGCTGTTGTTGGCCATCTTGGTTGCTATCAACCGCCGAGTGCAGTATTTCTGCGTGTATGGTGAGTTGGCACATGTGGAGACGACTGAAATCAAGCATGTGAGTGAGTTCCGGCAACTTGACCGTTTCGGTGAGATTGGTGAGTACATAAAACTTGAGATCAAGAGCATCATGCGGAACAAAAACATCCGTAAGGGGTTCATTTCCGCCAACATCATCATATTCATGTTTAGCCTGTTGATATCCTTTACGGACATATATCAAGGTGGAATGACGAAATTCCTGGCTGTTTACAATTTCGCCCTATATGGAGTTATGATTCTGGTAAGGGTTATGTGCTATGAAGGCAATTACATTGATTGTCTGATGGTGCACAAAGAGAACATTATTTCTTTGCTTAAAGCCAAGTATTTCTTCTATACCGCACTGTTGCTGCTTCCGATGCTGCTCATGCTGCCCACAGTTTTCATGGAAAAATGCAGTTTGCTGATGCTCATCGCCATCATGCTGCTTGTTGGAGGACCTGTACATGCAGCCTTCCTCTACATGGCAGTTTTCAACAAGCAAACCCTCCCCCTCAACGAGAAATTCATTGGCAAAGGGGCGATAGAAAACAGTTTTTTGATGGTGGGTGTTGAAATTGCAGCATTTACCATGCCCCTCATACTCATCATCCTTTTCCCAACACTGATGGGTGAGACGATGGGAGCTATCGTACTGATAGCGTTAAGCTTAGCCGTAGTAGTTTCCTATCGCCTATGGATACGCGACATTTATCGCCGTATGATGAAAAGACGTTATGAGAATCTTGAGAGTTTCCGCTCTTCAAGGTAACCTTATTCGTAAACCTTTATCTCCTGCTGTCCAGTCAAAGCCCTGTATACATTGTGTGCCAGGGCTGTAAGCTCATCTTCACCAGGATAGACAAATATGGGTGCAAGGTATTCAAGTCTGCGAATCAAGCCCTCACTCACATATTTGCTCTGTGACATCGCTCCGGTGAGGATAACGGCATCCACATGCCCATTGGTAGCAGGTGCAAGAGAAGCCAAATATCTTGCAACCTGGTAAATCATTGCATCAAGGATGAGTTTGGCATGCTCGTCTCCGTCCTTGATACGCTGCTCCACCACCCTGACATCGTTGGTGCCTAAATGGGCTGTCAGTCCACTGTGTCCGTTAACCTTCCTCAGCATTTCCTTTTCCGTGTATTTTCCGCTGTAGCAGAGCTGGATAAGTTGGACAGACGGCAGAGTACCTGCTCTTGACGGACTGAATGGCCCGTCACCACTGAGGGCATCGCTGCATGCTATAGCTCGCCCGTGGTGGTGCATTGCAAATGATATCCCGCTTCCCAGATGGCACACGATAAGGTCCTGTTCCTCATATTTCACACCATGTTCTTTGCAATAGCGCTTGGCTATCTCACGCTGGTTGAGTGCGTGCCAGATAGTTTGGTGCGGCATTTCGGGCAAACCAGTGATACGTGCCACATCCTCCAATTCATCCACCACACCTGGGTCTACTGTAAAAGCCCTGCACCCCGGTATCTCCTTGGCGATGCTGAGGGCGATGAGTGACCCAAGGTTGCATGCGTGATGCAGTCGGGGATGCAAGGTATCCTCTATCACCTTCTCGTTGAGTTCATAAACTCCGCTCTCAATAGGTTTTACCAATCCGCCTCGTCCTACCACGACATCGAAATCCATTCCATATCCCTGTCTTTGAAGTTCTTCTATCAGTTTTTCTTTTCTGTAGTCAAACTCATCCATAATGAAGGGATATTGACATAATTCCTCAAACGGGTGATTGATGCATGCATGCATTTTGATGTCCTCATCAATAAAAACGCCCACTTTTGTGGAAATCATACCGGGATTGATGGCTAGTATTTTCATCATTTCAAAATTTAGGTCAACAATTTGTGTTTTACAGAAATCTAGTTTGAATTATTAATGCAAAAATATAAAAATATCCCATACCAGCCAAATATCTGAGGGATTATTTTTCATTTCACAACAGATTCAACCTTCCCGTTTTTCAATCGTGTTTCTATAGTATCTCCCGATGCTAATTCGTCGGTGCTTCTGACCACTTTTCCCTCATGCATGGTGATGCTGAATCCCATGTCCAATATTCTCTGAGGGTCGACCGCCGCCATCCTATGTGAAATGATATCCAAACGATGGCGCTCATTAGATATTTTCTGCCTTACTGCTGTTGGAATGCACAGGGCAATGCGCTCCAGCACAACACCAGCCCGCTCTGTTCTGGACAGTGCTGCGACCCTTGCCCTACTGGCGAGAGCGTCGAGTTTCGCACCTTGCCTTGTTTTCACCACTGCAAACAGTGCGGGAATCCGCATGGAAAGATGGTTAACCCGCAATTGCTCTTGCTGCATCACAGCGACAGCCACTCTTGTCAACCGCTCCTTGAAATTGTTGATTGTTTCGTCCAGTTGGTGCAACCTGTCGATGAGAAATGCCGCTGCTGCCGTCGGTGTCTTTACCCTGACATTGGCGACCATGTCGAGGACGCTCTCGTCGCGGTCGTGACCGATGGCCGTGATGACCGGCAATGGGAAGTTGGCCACATTGCGTGCCAAGTCAAGCGCATCAAATCCCGATAGGTCGCTGGTGGCTCCCCCACCCCTTGCGATGACCACACAATCAAAATCATCCAGTTGCTCAAACACTTTATTGAGCGCACCAATCACACTCTGCTCCACCCCCTCACCTTGCATGATGGCGGGGAAAAGCCTGGTACGGAAAGTGTAGCCGAATTCATTGTCTGCAAGATGGTTGCAAAAATCGCCATATCCAGCTGCCCCGGCACTTGAGATGACGGCAATGCGTTGAGTAAAAAGCGGCATTGACAGCTCACGGTTGGCATCAAAAACACCTTCCTCTTTGAGTTTGGAAATGATGCGTTGCCTTTTCAAGGCCATGTCACCCATAGTAAAGGTGGGGTCGACATCGTTCACAATCCAAGAGAATCCATAGTTCTCATGAAACTGCGCACACACCTTGAGCAGCACTTTCATTCCTCTTGCCATGTTCTTGCCGGTTTCACGTAGGAAATGCGCTTTCACCAAAGCCCACCTTGAGCGCCAACATTTGGCTGAAGCCTTGGCAACCGGTGTATTCGTCCGCTCATCTTTTTCAATCAATTCCATATAGCAGTTCCCCCCCACTTCGTGAAGGTCACCAATCTCAGCCTCCACCCAATATTCATTGGGCATTTCCGTTTCAATCAACTCGCGCACGAGCAGATTGAGTTCAAGCAACGACAGCTTGTCTTCCTTCATACCATAATATTGCCTGTGCAACTATCGGTTTCTCAGCATAAAATATGCTTTCTCAAAGTCAGGGATGCCATAACCAAATACATTGTTGGGGGTCTCATAGATGTCGCCACTTCTTCGGATGGCATCCATCACCTCGTATGCGGTAGCCTTGGGAGCAGATTGCCATAGGCATGCCACCATTCCGGAAATGATAGGAGCAGCAAATGAAGTGCCCATGTCGCTGACTATGGCTCCTCTTCCGCTCACCACTGCAGCGGGACTTCCCAGAGACATGATGTCGGGTTTCACCCTCCCATCCTCCGATGGTCCGACAGATGAGAACGACGCATTGACTTTTGAAGGGTTGACGGCTCCCACCGCAAGGATATCGCTGGCATCGGCAGGGAAACCGATTTTCTTCCATGTGCCCAGTCCCTCGTTTCCTGCACTGTTGATATGGATGATGCCTTTGGATGCCAACCTTGAGGCTGTTTTTGAAATCTGCGCTTGCTTACCGTCAAGTTCGGTGTATTTGTGGTTGGTTGCCGTGTCGTCAAATTTGATGTATCCCAATGAACTACTGATGATATCCACTCCCAAAGAGTCAGCGAATTCTGCGGCGGCGGTCCAATAATCCTCCTCAGCCAGGCTCTCCGTTGTGGTGTCCTCAGCCCTGATCAGCCAATAGCTGGCATCGGGCGCAGTTCCTACGAAGATGCCGGGAATGTCCAGAGCCATGGTCGACAGCACCTTTGTGCCATGGTCATTCTCCTGATAGATGTCAGGCGACTTGAAAGCCACAAAATCCCTTGTTCCCAATATTTTCACATTTTCCATGGCTGGAATACGGTCTGCGTTCATGAATCCGCCGTCAAAAACAGCGATGGTAATACCATTTCCCTTGTATCCAAGTTGATGAAGGCGATGGCCATTAATCATCTTGATATTCTGTGAGGCTTTACCATACTCTTCGTCATCGGTTCCCTCCCATTTCTCCAATTCCTTGTGAAAGAGAGTGCGCTCGGATGGCTTGATTGAGTCTGGCGCGGTGAACACCAACCGGGCATCACTGACAAAAGACAGCGACAGCAGCGGGGTAATAAGTGATGGGTCGGAAACCCTTACGACGACAGTCTTGTTCCACTTGCTCTTGCAAACCACTTCCACACCCTTCATGGCACCAATACGCTGGAGATATGCTGGCGGAAGCGGCAAATCGGTGGAGTCGACTTGCAAACCTTGGCGTTTTCTTCGTTCAATAGCCTTTTGTGACAGATATTCCTGTGGCTTGTCCAGGCTGTAGGGAGTGCCGCGCTTGTCGGTCAACGACAATCTGTACAAGTATGTTTTACCGCCAGGGAATTCTATTTTGGAGGGTTGTTGGGTGAACGGAGCCTTTGCCATCGTCAGCATAGGGGCCAACAGGAAGACAACAAGAAAGAGAAATGAACTTGATTTTCTGCTTTTCATCATAGGTAATGGTAAGTATTTGTAAGATTTGCTGCAAATTTAAATAAAAAATCAGATATCCTTGCCTTGACTGTTAAAAATGTGCTGACATCATAGCAAAAATGTGGAAATAAATCGTAATTTTGCAAATTGAAACAATTGTAAACGTGGATAGGATGGATAACAAGAAAGCCACATTGGAGTTGGGAACCAAACCTGTAGGACGCCTGCTGATGCAGTATGCGCTGCCCGCCATTGTTGCCATGACGGCATCTTCACTTTACAACATGGTGGACAGCATCTTTATTGGTCAGGGAGTCGGTGCCCTTGCCATATCAGGCCTTGCCATCACATTCCCGTTCATGAATCTTTCTGCGGCATTTGGAGCAGCTGTCGGCGTGGGTTCCTCCACCCTCATTTCTGTTAGACTTGGACAAAAGGATTATGCCACAGCCATCAATGTCTTTGGCAACTGTGTGACGCTGAACATCATGATAGGCATCATTTTCGCCGCCATCGCACTTACCTTTCTTGACCCTATCCTGCTTTTTTTCGGAGCCAGCGAACTCACTTTGCCCTACGCCCGCGAGTATATGATGATTATTCTCTTGGGCAATGTGTTCACGCATCTGTATTTCGGCATGAATGCTCTGCTGAGGTCAGCCAGCAAACCCCGCATGGCAATGGCGGCTACAGTGTTCACCGTAGTTCTCAACACTGTTCTTGACCCATTGTTCATCTTTGTCTTCAACATGGGAATCCGCGGTGCAGCTATCGCCACCGTCCTGGCGCAGTTCACCGCACTCTGTTGGCAATGCAAGATGTTCAGCAACAAAAACGAGATTATCCATTTTGAGCGAGGTATCTACCGACTCAAGTCCAATCTCGTGAAACGTATAGTAGGGATTGGTGCATCTCCATTCTTCATGAATGTGACGGCATGCATGATAGTCATCATCGTCAACAAAAGCCTTAGCCTTTATGGTGGTGACCTGGCTGTTGGTGCTTATGGCATTGTCAACCGGGTGTCATTTCTATTCTTCATGGTGGTATTCGGCATCAACCAAGGCATGCAGCCTATAGCCGGCTACAACTATGGAGCCATGCACTACGACCGCCTGATGAAAGTGCTTCGCTACGCCATGATAGCCGCCACTTTCATGACCACTTTGGGGTGGGTGGTCAGCGAGTTCATGCCTTACTTTTGCGCTCGTCTGTTCACATCCGATTCCACCCTCATCAGTTTGGCGGAACATGGTCTGAGGATAGCCAACCTCACTCTCCCCGTTGTCGGTATGCAGATGGTCATTACCAATTTCTTCCAAAGCATTGGAAAAGCGAAGGTGAGCATCTTTCTCTCTTTGTCGAGGCAGTTGCTCTTCCTGCTTCCTGTCCTGCTCATCCTGCCACCGTTCATCGGCCTTGAGGGAGTGTGGCTGTCTTTCCCCATATCAGACTTCATCGCATTTGTAGTGACCGCCATCATCATGGTGAGGTATATGCACAAATTCAAATCACAACCCCAACTTTCAAATCATGACTGACCAGAAAATCATCATCATCGTTGGCCGCCAGTTAGGCAGTGGCGGACGTGTCATTGCCAAACGTCTTGCGGAAATCTTTAGTTGTTCGTTTTATGACAAGGAACTTCTCAACTTGGCAGCTAAGGAAAGCGGTTTCAGTGAGCAGTTTTTCGAGCAGCACGATGAGCACTGGCGTTTTTTCAAGTCTTTGTTCCACATGCACGCCCAACATGTGAGCGACAACAACTTCTACCCCAACAGATTCTCGCAGGAAAGCCTTTTCCAGTTTCAGTCGGAGGCAATCAAGAAAGCTGCTGACGCCGGGAGTTGCGTGTTTGTTGGCCGCTGTGCGGATTATATCCTTCGTGATTATCCCAATACGTTCAACATATTTGTAACGGCCGACTTATCCGATCGCATCCGTCAGGTAGCCAACCGTCATGAATGCGATGAGGAGACAGCACGGAAAATCATCACCCGTGAGGAAGACAGCCGCTCTTCCTATTACAACTATTACACGGGAAAGAAGTGGGGGCACAGTCAGTCATACGATTTGTGTATCAATTCTTCTGTTCTTGGGCTTGAAGGCACGGCTGAAATGATTGCGCAGTTTATCAGAGACGGATTGAAAGCAAAGACAGAGGAGAGGAAATGAAGCGTGTGGGTATCATCAGCGACACCCATTCATATTGGGATGACCGCTATTTGGAATATTTTGAGAACTGTGATGAGATATGGCATGCCGGCGACATCTGTTCCACCCAACTTGCAGAGCGTCTGGCTGCCTTCCGTCCGTTTCGGGCTGTGTGCGGCAATTGTGACGGCGGCGACCTTCGCTTGTTCTATCCCGAGGTTCTTCGTTTCCGATGTGAGGAAGTCGATGTACTGATGAAGCATATCGGTGGATATCCTGGACACTATGACCGCAGCATCTCTCGTCAGATTCATGCCAAGCCTCCACACCTGTTCATCAGCGGACACTCACACATCCTCAAGGTGCAATACGATACCGAACTTGGCCTGCTACATATTAATCCTGGTGCGGCGGGCATACAAGGGTGGCAACAGCAGCGTACCCTTGTGCGGCTGACTATTGACGGCGCCCGTTTCTCAGATTGTGAGGTCGTAACTTTGGGCGGACGATAAGATTATTCAACAAAAACCGAGGTTTCCATCACTTTTTCGAAGATTATTTTGGTTACGTCATTGCAAATGAGTAATTTTGCAACGATATTATTTTTCCGACAAATAGCTGCATTATTATTCAAGTTCCTTACGTTTTTTTAAATATATCAAGGATTCGGCTACATTTTGCATCCACATCGGAAAACTTGTGAGATATGATTTGAAACTTCAAACAACTAAAATATCAAAAGAAAATGGAACAGTCAAATGTGAAGCCAGCTAATGGCAAGTTAGGAATTCTAGTGGTAGGTAATGGTGCTGTTGCCACAACCTTTATGACCGGTGTGCTAATGGCTCGCAAAGGGTTGTCAAAGCCAATTGGATCGATGACACAGTATGACAGAATTCGGATTGGAAAAGGAGAAGACAAGAAATACCTGAAATATAGTGAAATCGTACCTATAGCCAATCTGGATGACATCGTATTCGGTTGCTGGGATGTATATCCTCAGAACGCTTACCAGTCAGCAGTATATGCCGAGGTCCTGAAGCGCAGTGACATCGAACCCGTCCGTGAGGAGCTGGAGCAGATTGTTCCCATGAAAGCCGCTTTTGACAAGAATTACGCCAAGCGTCTTGACGGAGACAATGTGAAGGACTGCAAGACCCGCTGGGAGATGGTGGAAGCCCTTCGCGAAGACATCCGCCAGTTCCGTGAGAGCCGCAATTGCGACCGTATTGTCGTGCTATGGGCTGCCTCCACTGAGATTTATGTGCCGGTCAACAAGGACGTGCATTATTCTCTCTCTGCTCTTGAGGCTGCGATGAAGGCCGACGACCGT
>Ga0247611_10005343_pt1 | contig 17095 bp, 13 predicted proteins | sample 177DNAGHGhighgp2_FD_192422 | JGI IMG/M metagenome (GOLD analysis project Ga0247611, IMG submission 192422) | Sheep rumen microbial communities from Palmerston North, Manawatu-Wanganui, New Zealand - 1770 DNA GHGhigh gp2 | ecosystem: Host-associated > Mammals > Digestive system > Stomach > Rumen... | reverse complement strand
GGTACCCCTTTCAGGGTTCCGGACATATATGGCGACACCGTGGATCTGCAGGCATGGCTCGACTCGGGTTATTGTGTGCTCTTCGACTATTTCACTTTGCTGTGTGGTCCCTGCTGGAAATACCATGAGAAGGGAGTCCTGGCGAGGTTGTATGACTATTTTGGCCCCAATGGTACCAATCAGTTGCGTGTGGCCTCTATCGCACTCGAGATTCCTTCCTATGCTTCCTCGATAGCCGAGGGAAACACCGTCCACGACTGGACGCTTGGAGGTACGGTTCCTTACCCACTCATCTGTAACAATAGTTGTCTTGAAGCGTGCAGCGAGTTATATCAAGGTGCTGTGCCATACTTTGTGTTTGTCGGCCAATATGGTTATTATCGAAAAATAGCTCTTTGCCTGAATAGTGATGCCGATAACAGAACCAATATCGCTCATCTCATCGATATTGCTCAAACTGTGGGCACGGAGACTGTCCCAGTGGTCTCCATCAATGGCCATAATCGTGTGGCGAAAGGATGTCCTTCTGTCTTTTCGAGCGAGGTGGACTGTGTGGGTTTCCCCTACGGTTATGTGTGGAATATCGAGAATGGTAGCTTTACTTATGCAGTCTCGGAGGATGTGAATGTGTCGTGGAGCGAGGCGGGCGACTATAGGGTCACGCTGCAGGCTTCCAACATGGCTGGCACAGGATATGATACCATGATGGTGCATGTGTTTGAATGGGAATGGGGCGATACGCTCAGCTATGTGGCCGACAGGGTGGACACGGGGGCAACTCTCGATGGCATGAAGCATTGGGGCGTTGTGTTCCCTCCACAGGCTTTGACGGATAAGAACTGCCTTAGGGAAGTGGAGTTCTATGCCGACACCGCTTTCCGTAAAACGATTACGTTGAACGTGTACCAGGGAGGAGCGTATGCCCCCGAATCGCTAATCTTCAGGAAGAAGATTACAGCGTGCGATGCCGGTTGGAATCGTGTTGACTGCGGCGCCTTGGAGGTGGACGGGATGAGAAACCTGTGGGTTACCTTCTCCACGATGTACGATTTTGCCCCATCGGTGGAGGCCTATGCCGGCGACCCGAACAGCTGCAGGGTGTCGGCTGATGGCAATGTGTGGTTCCCCTTGTATGAGTATGACCCCGGCAATCCGGCGTACGATAAATCGTGGATGATCCGTGCTGTCATGGCTAATCAGGTAGGGATTGAGCCATTGGACGCGACAAGACCGACCGTTTATCCCAACCCCACAACGGGCAGACTGACGGTCAAGGCCGATGGTGTTGAAAGCATCAGCGTGATGGACCTTGATGGGAAAATATTATATTCTACCCATGACAGTTCGATGGACATAGGCTTCCTGCCCGACAAGGTATATATGCTTATTATCAATTGCGGCGACACCGCATACATGCAGAAAGTGCATAAGGTGACAATTGATTGCTCCCGCTAATCGAGGGAAAGCACAAAGCATAAGCCTATCAATTGACCTTAACCCTAATCGACTATTATTTATATTTGAGTTTCCCCTCATTTTACATTACGTTTTTACTATGCATTATTTAGCTCTTGTTTGCTGCACCTGAATAATGGCTAAAATTCAGGTGATGAAAAAGTAATATGTATAACGCAGGAACCACCGACTTGCCTGCGTAAATCACATCCTTCAGTGTTAATGACCTGTTTGGTTGTTTTTTCTCTCTTAGAAACAATGTAGAAAATAGATAGAAAGTAAATAGAAAAAATATAGAGTATAAAAGGCTAGGCGATATGGGGTTAGCGAAGGCGTGTTTTAGCCTTTTTCGGGGTGGGGTAGGGTGGTATATCCCCAATTAAACCTTCATGTATCTGGCGATTTGAGATAAAAAAGAGGATGTCGATGGGACATCCTCTTTTTTTTAGTTGCAGGGTGGGGGTCAGTCGTCGACGTGGGTCAGTCGGCCTTGCAGGTCGAATTGCAGTTCAAGGCCGTTGGTCAGCTCCACTTCGTAGCCGCCTCTCATCTTCTCGCATTTGATGATGAGCTGTTTGGGGAAGCGTTCCACTACGTAGCGGGTGATGTTGCCGGGGACCAGGGTGACGGGCAGTCCGTCGGTGCATTTGGCTTCTTTCCAGATGCCTTTGTTGTTGAACTCGATGATGGTGCCGTCGCTGAGCAGCACTTCGTACTCACGGCCGTCGATATAGGCGAGGTCGATGACGCACGAGGGCCAGTGTTTCTGGATCAGTTCGGTGGCGGCTTTGGGGAGCTCTTCGGGGTCGATGACACGCTTGCGGCCACAGGCATTGAGGCTGGTTCCTACCATAAGGACGGCTAATAATGTCAGGATGAACTTTTTCATGATGGATGATGTTTTTGTTTTTAAGGTATGGATATGACGTTTTTTTATTTGACGAATTGCAACGGCATGGCGGTGCTCTGTCCGGCAGGCATGCCGTTGAGGAACACTTGGCGCAGGCGTGTGTGGAGGGTCTGCCCCTGGATGGGGCTCCATCCGCATTTGTATAACAGGCTCTTGGGCGTCACCACGGTCTCGCCGGGCTCGAAGACGGCGAGGTCAGCATGGTAGCCGGGACGGATGAATCCGCGTCCTTCGATGCCGAAAATGGTGGCGGGGTTGTGGCACATCTTGGCGACTATCAAGGGCAGCCATTCATCGAGCACTTCGCCGTGGTCGTCGCGTTGGCAGGCGGCAGGGCTGAAGAGCCCTTCCAGCATCATCTGCAGCGAGTGCTGGATGCCGGGGATGCCGCCGGGGGCGTCGAAATAACGCTGCTCTTTCTCGGCAAGGGTATGGGGCGCGTGGTCGGTGGCGATGGTGTCGATGACGCCGTCGATGAGTCCGCCCCACAGTCCCATGCGGTCGTCGTTGCTCTTGATGGAGGGGTTGCACTTTATCTTGTTGCCCAGCTCGGCATAGTCGCGGTCGTCGAACCACAGGTGGTTGGGGGTCACCTCGGCGGTGATGTTTTTGTCGTCGACGGCTTTGTTGCTGAAGAGGGAGAGCTCGGTGGCGGTGCTGATGTGGGCGACATGGAGGCGGGTGTTGTACTTGCGGGCGCGTTCAACGGCTTTGTAGGTGGAGACGAAACAGGCTTCGCGGTTGCGGATTTTGGGATGCAGGGAGGCATCCTCGCCTTCCTTGCCGGCAAACTCCATCTTGTAGTTGCGCAGGTTGGCCTGGATGATGCACTCTTCCTCGCAATGGGCTACGATGAGCTTGCGGCTTTGGGAGAAGAGCTTGTCGAGGACATCGGCTTTGTTGACCAGCATGTTGCCGGTGCTGCTGCCCAGAAAGAGCTTGATGGCGGCGTAGCGCAGGGGGTCGATGGCCAGCAGGTCGTCGATGTTGTCGTTGGTGGCACCGAGCATGAAGCCGTAGTTGACGGCACTCTTCTTGGCGGCCAACGCCTCTTTGGCTTCGAGGTGGGCGAGGGTGGTGGTCTGCGGGTTGGTGTTGGGCATGTCGATGACGGAGGTGACACCCCCGGCAAGGGCGGCAGCGCTCTCGGTGGCGAAGTCGGCTTTGTCGGGGAACCCGGGGTCGCGGAAATGGACATGGGTGTCGATGACGCCGGGTATGACATAACACCCTTCGGCCGAAAAGGTCTGGGGGTTACGCAACGCCGAGGCACTCTCGACAATCCGTCCGTCGTGGATGAAGAGGTCGCGCTTGGCGATGATGCCCTCGTTGACGACGGTGCCGTCCTTGATGATGTAGTCCATTAGAATTTCTTCTTGGCACCCCACTGGCGAGCGGCCACATAGGCGTCGGCGGAGTTGTTGTAGATTGGTTTCACCACAAATTGGCCGGTATGGTCGATGCAGCCCCAGCGGCCTTCTTCCTTGGCGGGAGCCACGCGGTTGTTCCATGTGTTGATGAAGGGCTTGGCATCTTCGAGACGGGGGAGGATGACCCATTCGCCCTCGAAGTCGACATAGCCCCAGTGTCCGGTCTTGGGATCCTGGATGGGGTAGAGCCAATGACCCAGTTCGGCCTCTTCGATCCCTTTCTGGTTGTCGTCCCACTCCTTGCCGGCTTTGGCGGCTTCGCTGGAGAGGGTGAAGACGGGCTTGGAGAGCAGTCGGCCATCCTCGTGGATGCTTGCCCAGAGGCCGTTCTCGCATTTGGCGGTGGCGAAGAGTCCGGTGTCGTTGGGGAAGCGCGAGACCTCGAGGAAGGTGGGCTGGATGGCCCAGCTGCCGTCGGCCTTGACCCATCCCCAGAGGTTGGTGTCGGTACGCATCTCGGGGAGGCGCCATCCGTCGATGTCGCGGCCGTGCTCGATCTGCGACAGGGCGTAGACACAGTCCTCTTCACGGCTGAAGATGAAGTCGCTGATGACATTGCCATTGCGGTCGATATTGCCCCAGCGGCCACCTTTCAGGGCCTGGGTGTAGATGTAGTTGTGTTCGCCGGAGAACTGGCGTATCATGGCGTACTGGGGTTGGACTACCCAGCGGCCGAGATAGTTGACGATGCCCCATTGGTTGACATTCTTGGGGTTGGTGACGGAGATGCGCCAGGTGTCGTAGTGACGGCCGACAATCCATTGATGGCCGGCCTCGGTGGCGTCCTCCATGCTCTCGAAGATGTTGTTGATGATGAGGATGCCCTTGGCGTCGATGCAGCCCCAGCGGCCCTCAATCTTGACGGGGGCGAAGCTCATGGGGTCCTGACCGTAGTACTTGCCGGCACCCTCGTAGGCGGGTTCGTACTTCCATTGGCCGTAGTAGTTGACAAAGCCCCATTTGTGGTCGGCGGGGTTCTCGGCGGGATAGATCCATTTGCCGGGTTCCTCGGCAGTATACCACTGGTCGCCGGCTTCCTGCGCCTCCTCCTGGGTGTGGAAGATGTTGCGGACAATCATGTTGCCGGCCTCGTCGATGCAACCCCAGCGGCCATCGTATTTGACGACGGCAAATTTGCGGTCCTGATGTTGGAAGGGAAAGGCCACTTGGTACTGTGGAGGTATCTGCCAGATGCCGTTACTGTTTTTGTAGCCATACTTCATATCGATGTCGTCAAAGGCCAAAGTCTGGGCCAATGCGTTGCCTGTCAGTGCGAAGACGGCTGTGAGAATCAAGATGTATCGTTTCATATTCGTGCTATTTCAAAGTTGCAAAGATACGTTTTTTTTTTAGATTAATGAAAAATATATATGCAAAGCGAAACAAAAGGTCCTCCGACCCGTCAGGGCGGACCCTGGCGGCTTGGTGCCAAGAGGTTGGAAAATGCGTTCATCATGGCTGCTGCTTTTTGCTGTTTAGTATGCACAACGGGGCCAACATTGCAGCATGCACGAAAAAAAACTATTGCCGGGGGGCAAGAGCGTGGTAGCTGCGCGTGGCGTAGGTTTGGGCAAGGAAGAGCAGGGCTATGGCTGCTCCCACGGCGTATGGGGCCGTGGGCAGGGGGAGCAAGCGGCTGAGGGGGTTGACGATGAGGGGCGACACAAACTGCCCCAGGTAGAGGGCTGCCGATATGAGCGGCATGACCGTGGTGGCGGCATCCCGTCCCCCCTTGATGGAGGCAATGGTGTTGAGGTACGGCACCCCTACGCCGTTGGCCACACCTATCAGCGCTGACCCCGCCACGAGGAAGGCCATTCCCGTCCCACAGGCCAGAACTGCATACCCCGTCAGGAATCCCAACGGGGCTACATACTTGATGTGGCGCGGCATACGATTCATCAACCTGCCGAACAGCAGCCCGATGGCAAAGGCCACAACGTCCAAACCCACCATGATGAAAGTAATGGTGCCGCTGTCGATGCCTCCACCCGTGGCCGAAACGATGGCGAAGTTGGTGGGATAGATAAAGAAAAGCACCATCACCAGTAACATGCCAATCACCGACGGGGCAAAGCGCAGCATAGACCGCACGGGATGTCCCGGACGCTTGCGGGCCTTGGTGGTCCCCGTCTCGCTTTCGTAATAGTCCGGCGACGTGTCGGTTGAGTGGTCGGTGTTGAGCTGCACATTGGGCAGAAACAGCACCACCAGCACCAGCGCGGGCATGGCCAACAGGTAGACCAAGAAGGCATAGTTCCACGCCACGGTGGCCAGCAGCCCGCTCAGCAGGGTTGCCACCACGCCGCCCATCTGGTTCATGGCGGCGGAAAGACCCATGAGACGCGCCTGCTGCTGCGGGGGATAATAGTAGGCCAACAGCCCTGTGGACAGCGGCATGACCATGCCGACGCTCACTCCCAGCAGGGCGCGCAGGACCAGCAGCAGCACATTGTCGTCCACAAGGAAAGACCCGGCCCCGGCCAGCACATAGAGACACAAGCCCGCCACTGCAAGGGTGCGCGTCTTCATCAGCCGGCACAGCCAGCCAAAAGCCAGATTGGTGCCGACGATAAACAGGGCCGGCAGGCTCACAATGAGTTGCACGGTGAGGCTGTCGTAGGTTGAAAAATGTTCGCGGATTACCCCTAAGGCGGGAGCCATGGCGGCGCCGGCCATCACGGTCAGCAGCGAAATGGACAAGATGGTGTAGGTAAGCCTACTGTCAGTTGCTTTGTTCATAGTGTGTGTAATTTAATAAAAACCGTGGAGTTGTCGGCTCTGCCAAGCCGCGCAATCGCCGCTGGCACACACTGTTGCTTTCCGTACACCGCTGCAATTTCGCACTGCAAAGATACGATTTTTTTTCCAAACGCGGGGTTCAGAATCCTTTTTGCCCTGCCAAATCGGTGCCGATTTTTTCTGCGCCCCTCTCGGTTCGCTCGTTACCGGGCTCCTGATTCCTTCTTATCCCTTATTTGTTCCCTTTTTTTGGGGAGAAATGATATACAAATGACCTGCTAGGAGTGAAGGCAGAGCGACCCGGCAGCGGCCCGCCGCAGGACGCAGGGGCGGGAAGGCCGGGGCAAACCGCCTACGGGATAAAAGCCGACAGGCTCCCGTGCATTGAAGTACAGGAGCCTGCCAGGGTTATTTCTTTTTCTTGCGGTAGTCGAAATAGAGCATGCCCGCAGTCCAGAGGAGGGCACATATCAGTGCCCATAGCGCCCCGTTCATAGGCTGAAGAAGAGTTGACGGTGGCCGTACCAGTCGATCATCAGCTGGCGGAAGTCGGAATAGTCGGCCTTGGTGATGAGGGCTTTGCGCAGGCGCAGGCTGCGGGTGACCAGCAGCCGTTTGCCTTTCTGCTTGATGATGATGCTGATGCTGCCCACATTGCGGTTGTATTCCAATTCCACGTCGCCGCCTATCAGCTTGGCACCCTTGGGCAGGTCCATGGTGTAGTGGTAGAACTCGGTGGTGGCGCGGGCCTGGAGGTCGCTGGTACGGGAGGCGTTGAGGAGCGAGGGGTTGAATTGCAGTCCGCCTTTCTCTTCGGGGAGGGTGATGCGCACATAGTTCTCGACGATGGTGTCGGGTTTCCATTCCAGCTCGCGGTCGATGTAGATGGGAGCGGCGGCGACAGCAGCGGCGTCGGCTTTTTCGTTCTCGGTGAGGAGGGGCGTCTTGGCGGTGGCGGAGAGACGGTATTTGAGTCCTTCGATGGTCACTTCCACCTCAAGGGGTTTGTCGCCAAAGACATTGAGGCTGTTGTCGACGATGGTGGCGCGGAAGCCAGCCTGGTTGAGCATGGCGGCAAGGAGACCGGTCTTGTCGATGGCGGTGCCGCAGTTGCTGGAGAAGACCTCGTTGGCGGGGGTCATGGCGTAGTTGACACGGGCCGGGTCGACAGGATTGAGGGTCACGTAGTCTACCACCCAGTCGCGGATAGCGGCAACGTATTCCTTGCTGCCGTTGGCTTTGAGCGAAGCCAGCAGGTTGGCGGCCTCGGGAAGGCTTGTCTCGGCCGTGTAGACGGGCTTGGGGCCCAGCTGGAATTCCACGTCGTAGGCCTTGGCGGCAGGCATGTAGGGGTCGTTCACGGTCTGTGCGATATTGTTATGCACATCGGTATGTCCGTCGGCATAACGGATCTCGTAGCGTTTCACGGGGCAGTCCTGGCTGAGGTTGAAACGCTCGACAAGCAGGGGCGAGCGGCGGCGGAGCGTGTAGTCGAGCACGATGGTGCAGTTGTACTCGAGGGCGGTGTGGACGATGGCCAGTTCGGTGATATGGTTCAGGCGGCCGCAGTCGGCGCACTCGGAAGGGAGCTGACGGACAAAGGCGTTGTCGGGCGTGTTCACTCTCACGCCGTCGGGACGGACGGTGTAGCACTCGTTGACGGTGAGGGTCTCGAAATCGGGGTTGTATGTGATGAAGGTCTCGCCCTTGTCGGCGTAGGCTGTGATGGCCCGGTTGCGCAGCAGGACAATCTCTTTGTGGAAGCGAATCTCGGTGATGCTGTCGCCGACGGTGCGGTAGCTGCGACGGATGAGATTGAATTCGGCATCGGGTTGCTTGTTCTGGGCGAAGGCCGTGGCAACCGTCAGCAGGGCTATGATGCTAAGCATTGTTCTTTTCATGATGTGGGTATTTTAAAACTATCGGACTTTGTTATTTAGTGAGGATGACGGGAGTCTCGGCCAGTTTCTTCTGGTTGGCTACCACCTGGCGGAAGCTGGGCCAGTCGGCGGGTTCGTAGACACGTTTGCCCAGGAGCGAGCTCTCGGCAAAGGTGAGCGTGTTGCCCTCCATCCAATACTGGCAGCCGAAGCTTGCTGCGGGATTGGCCACTCCGTTGATGAAGGGGAAATGGAGCTGCTTGTACTCGTCGGGGAGGGTGATGGTCTCCTTGATTTCCACTAGGCGCGAGCAGGCATCGGCAAAGGGCTGGGTGCGGCTGGCGGGGGTGGCGTCGAAACGGAGGTGCGACATGGCGCGGCTGAAGAAGTTGCGTGCCGACAGCGGGGTGAAGACGATGGTGTTCTTGTCGATGACGGCAAAGTCGGGGATGGAGAAATGGTAGGTGATGCTGACGGGTTGCTTCAGATAGCTGTCGTTGTCGGTGCGTTGAATCTTGGTTATACGGGCGGCAGGGGCTATTTTGAGCAGCTCGAGCTCCATGTTGCGCATCCATTCGGCGGTGCGGCAGCTGAAGACACCGCGCACAGCGGCATCGCTCTGCCCCTCGGCAGTGACAGTGATGGTGCCGGAGAGCGTTCCGTCCTGTCCGATCTGGGTGTTGGCGTTGATGCGGAGATAGTGGTTCTCGGGGGCGGAGACAGGGGTGTAGGCGAGGTCGGCCCCTTCGGGCAGACCGATGAGATAGCCCTGCTGCTGCTCGGCGCTGGACCACAGCTCGCGCACATTGGGTACCCAGGTGGGATCCAGCATCTCGAAGGTACCGTCGCGGTGCTGGACGGCACAGACACTGTGGTTGAACTGGTCGGCGGGTATGCGGTCGATACGCTCGTGGGCCATGGTCATGGCGGCATAGGCTTTGAAACCGGCGGCACGGAGCATACATACCAGCATGCCGGCTTTGTCCTTGCACACGCCGCAGCGGTCGGTGAAGTTCATCTGGGCATTGTGGAGGGTGTATCCCTCGCCGGGACCCATGCTGATGCCTGCATAGCGGATGTTGTCGGCCACCCAATGGGTGAGGATGGCGATGCTGTCGTGCTCGGTTTTGGCCCCACGCACCAGAGCGTTCACCTGGGCTTGCACCTCAGGCGTAGGGACGAAGCTGCCGTAGTCCTCGTTGACACCGTAGAACCAGATGGACTTGGCCTGCCAGTTGGGACTGGTGCTGAGCAGCAGTTTGGGCTGGATGTCGTTGTTGGCCAAAGCCCTCGGCTCGCGTTTCAGCGGGGTGATGTTATCTTTGGTGAAGGTGTAGACTGTGCGGTCTCCGTTCACCGTGCTGTCTATCCGCACGCCGCATCCTTGGTCGGCAGGGCAGTTGTAGAGCTCGAAACGGAGGTGCTTCTCGGTGAGCACGTCGACCTGATAGACTTTCTTGTTGACGGGCGACTCGCTCCAGAAGGGGACAATGTCGTAGAAATGGCCACGCATGGGCGGGATGTACTTGTCGTCGTCGTTCTCGCCGAGCAGGGCATAGGTGAAGCCCTTGCGGTAGGTGACGAATTCGACCTCGTCGCCGGGGTTTAGATGGCCGATCTGCACCATCTTCTGACTGGCACCCCAATAGATGAGACGTGCCGGGGCGACATAGTCGTATACCCGCAGCAAGACATCCTCCACGGTGCCGTTGGCGTGGTGCAGCAGCACTTGGCGGAACTCGACGTAGGCCGACAGGGGGTCGTAGTCCACCTTGACGGTGGCCAGCTGCTTGCACCCGGCAAAGTCGTTGGCGCGGATACGCTGATGATTGATTACATGGCTGAGGCCGCTCTCCTCCATGACCACCGACGTGCTGTCGTAGAGGACGGTCTTGTGCTGGGCTGCAGCCGGCAACGCCAAGGCCGTCAGCACAGCAGTGATGAGTAGTGCTTTGTACTTCATATTGGATGTTTTTTGTCTCGTTGTTTCAAAATGCAAAGATACACTTTTTTTGTGGATTGGGCAGTGCGAATTGTTTAATATAAGAAAAAAATGTACCTTTGCAACATGTATATGAGAAAAAATTATTTGGCAATATTGCTGACAATCATGCTACTATCTGCTTTCGACGGACAGGCACAGGACACCGTTTCGACGCCCCCTCCACAGAAGGCCGACACGACGGTGCGCCGTAATTTCTTTGTCTCCACGTGGAATTGGTTCAGCCGTTGGCGGGAGCGTGCCCAGCTGATGGGATACGAACCCGGCTATGTCGATTTCCCCCGTCAATACCCTTGGGTGGCAGGGGTCTATGGCACCATGGCCTTCACCAACCTCTCGCTCCATCTGCCCAATCTTTCGGGCGACTCGTACTGCCGCATCGACAACAGCACCGGTCTGTCCTCCAAATTGGCCTTGGGGGCTTATTACCGTGGTTGGGGACTCAGTTTCGGCCCCAGGCTCAGCAACAAGTCCGACTTCTATTTCACCTTCTCTTCCTACGGACGCGTGGTGGGGTTCGATATTAAGGTCGACTATTTCAGTCGTCTCCACAGCACCATCGACTGGGTCGACATCGGCAGTGTCCGACCCCAGTTGGGTGAGTACAAAACCGCCATAGGGCCTGAGATGATACTGCTCGAAATCAACTCCTACATTGTTTTCAACGCCAAGCGTTTCTCCTATGCCTCGGCCATCTCGCAGACCACTTGGCAGAAACGCAGTGCAGGCAGCGCCATTGCAGGCGTCTCCTACTACGCCACCTATACCGGATTCGACAAAGACTTCTTCGACCAGTTTGATACCGTGGCGAAATATTTCGCCGACACCCTCCATCACCTTAGCCACAATATCCTTGTAGGCATCGGGTACGCCTACAACAAGGTGCTGGACGACGGCAAGTGGATGATTCATGCCTCGGTGCTACCCATGTTGCGCTGGGCCTACTACAACAAAATCGACATGAACCCCAACGGGTCAATCTCCGACTGGACCGAGGAGCAGCGGGCAGCCTATCGCCAGACCGTCGCCAACCTGCAGACCAGCGCACGTGCCACCCATCTCTCAGTGGCGGGAGTGCTCAGGTTGGCGGGTTTCTACAACATAAGTCCCCGTTGGCTAGCCGGCATCATCTGCACAGTGAACAACTGTTGGCGAGGACACGACGACGGCATGCACTCCTCAGTATTCGACAGCAAGGTGCTGGTATATGCAGGATACCGGTTCTGATTGGCATTTTAAAATTGAGAATTGAGAATTGAGAATTGAGAATAATTCAAGCGTTAACACATTCTCAATTCTCAATTCTCCTCCGTGTGTTCGAAATCAGGCGTAGAGCCAGGGTCAGCGAGATGGGGAAGAGGGCGGCGTTGAGATGTTGGGGCAGGGGTCCCAGGGTCATCACCATGGCGGCAAAAAGCATGGCCAGCTGGATGTAGACGACCACCCGGTTGCTCCGCTGCAGCCTGATGGCGAAGTAAACGAACAGCGGCGATGCCCACAGCACATTCAGATTCACCTTGGTACAATAGTGGTCGGTGAAGAACCACAGGAACAATGCCATCAAGCTGAAAATGGCGGTGATGGAGAAGAGCGTGCGGTCGAACCAACGCAGGCTCCAGCCCCTCTGCCACTCCAGCAGCGTGAAGCACATCACGGCCAGGAAGACCACCCAGAACAGCAGCGTGGGAGACACACTGCGTGCCAGAGGCGTGTGCGTTTCGGACAGCAGCACTGTGGCAGGCTCGGCAAGCGGCTGGCGGGTGTCGCTAACCGTCATGGTGTCGAACTGCTTCATCATCTCCAAAGGCGAGAACATATATTCGTAGTTGCTGCATCGCTGGTCGCAGAGGACGCCCAGGGCCATGTCTATCCCCAGCCGCCACCACAGCAGTGTCCGCTCGGTAGAGCGGTACAGGATGTCGCGGTAGGAGCGATTGGTGTCGGCGGTGCACTCGGGGCTTAGGCTACGGTGACACAGACAGTCGCGCACCATGTCGCGTACACGTGTGGCGCAGTTGTCGCGGAAGAAATCGTATTTATAATACCTGTATTCAGGCAGGTAGTTCGTTTCGAGCATCACAAACAGGTTGTTCACCTCCTGGTTGGTCAGGCGCAGGCGCTGCTCCCACACCGCGCGGCCCTCGGTACGGTATTCGAACATAAATGCGTCGAAGCTGGTGCGGCTCAGGCAATAGTTCAGTTTGCCCAAGGTGAAAGTCCAGTAGAAATGCGGCGTGTCGAAGTCGAAGGTGCCATAGTTGTATACCACGTCCAGATGGATGGCGGGGTCGTAAACCCTGATGGCCGTGTGCCCGAAAGAGGTGTAGAACTCCTCGCCCGCACCGCAGGTGAGGATGCTGGCGTATGCCGAATCCGACAGGCGCAGCTGCGCGGACTCCTGCGCCCCCAGCCTGCCGGGAGCCAGAAGCAGCATGACGGCTGCCCATATAATCAGAATCCTTTTCATCATTCAGTGTAGTCTTAATTTGTTGATATGTTTATACGTTGATGTGTTAACGTGTGAATGCTTGATTGTTTGAGTAATTTGACTGCGCCAGCCACTCAAGCAATAACACAATCAAGCATTCAGGCAATTACTCAATTCTCAACTCTCAATTCTCAACTCTCAATTCTCAACTCTCAATTCTCAACTCTCAATTCTCAACTCTCAATTCTCAACTCTCTCACTTCTGCTGTCGCTCGCAATATGGACATCCATTTGCGGGAACGGAATCGTGATGTTGTTACGGTAGAAGGCGTTGTAGATGTTCTCGCGGATGCGGAGCCACACCGTCCAGTAGTCCTCGACCTTCACCCACATCCACATCGACAAGTCCACCGAGCTGTTCCCAAGCTCGCTCACGGCCACAACCGGTGCTTTGGGTTCGGTCTGGATCAGCGGCTCGTTGTTGATCACCTCCATCAGCACCTCCTTCACCTTCTCCAGGTCCGACCCGTAGGCCACGCTGGCCACTACGTCCAGACGGATATTCTCCTCCTTGGTGTGGTTGATAAGGCTCTTGTTCGACAGCTCGCTGTTGGGTATCACAATCGTGCGACCGTTGAACGGACGCATCACTGTGTGGAAGATGCGGATTTCCTGAATATAGCCCTTAAACTGGCCGCACTCGATATAGTCACCCACCTTGAAAGGTTTCATCAGCAGGATAATCACCCCGCCGGCGAAGTTCTGCAGCGTGCCCTGCAACGCCATACCGATGGCCAGACCCATGGCACCCAACAAAGCAATGAACGAGGTGGCCTTGATGCCCACCACATCCATCGCCATGATGATGATCATCGCCTTCAGCAGCACGTCCACCAGCGACCCGAGGAACGACTTCAACGACGGCTCGGCATTGCGGCGCTCCAACGCCTTCACAATCAGCTTGCGCACCATCTTCGCCAGCTTCATGCCCACCCACAGAATCAGGATGGCCACCAATAGCTTGGGGACAAAGCCCACTGTCATCTCGGTCAGCTCCCTCAAACTGTCGCGCAGCAACGTGTTCTCGCCCGTCACCACGCCTTTCAAGTCGCTCAAATCCATATTCTTCAGGCTGTCCGCCACCGTGCGGGTGATGCTGTCCGTGGCGTGCAGATTCTGTGCAAACTCGTCGGGAGGCACCTCGGGAGGCTTGCCGTTGCCCATGGCCGCTGCCGTCAGCAGCGAAGTCTCTTTCTCGTCAATCAATAACATAACAATACATTAGTAGGGTTATTCAAACAGCCTTCTTAACGCCCATGCGCGAAAAAAAGTATGTCATCAAAAAAAAATATGTATCTTTGTCCTTCAAACAACATCAAACACACCATGGTTATCGATTTCTCAAACATTGAATTAAGCGTCATGCCCCACTTCAAGGGCGGCGAAGGTGACACCAAGTCCCGCATCTTTTTCGACGGAATGAACAAAATCATGCTCGGCTGTCTCGACCCCGGCTGCACCATCGGCTACCACTGCCACGACACCAGCAGCGAGATAATCTACATCCTCGGCGGACAGGCACGCTGTCTTTACGACGACTGCGAAGAACTACTCAGCCCTGGCCAGTGCCACTACTGCCCCAAAGGCCATTCGCACAGTCTTATCAACGCCTCCGCCACTGAGCCACTGACCTATTTTGCCATCGTCCCCGAACAATAGCACCCTGGTTGAACCTTTACAATAAAAAACTATAATGAAAAAGTTGACATTCACTTCTATTGCAGCAATACTGCTGCTTGTTGCCTGCCACCAGCCAACTCCCCAGGAAGAATCGTTTCAGACCCTGCCCATCCACATGCTCAAAGGCAAAAGCTGTTTCGAAATCAAAGCACTCGAAAAGCTTCCCCTGCTTGATGATGTATACCTCGACGTGGAGAACGAATTCACCCTGGCCTGGCCCGACATCAGTGGTTTCTCACCACAAGTCCGTGCAGAGCTCAGTATGATGGCTTTTGGCGACAGCACCTCCACCACTTTGCAGGAAGCCGGTAGGCAGTTTCTTGCCCGTACATGGGTGGAAGATGACGAACTCTTTCCCCAAGGCGATGCGCTCCAACGTCGCAAACTTGATTCAGTGCGCTTTTTCCCCCATAACTATGCCACGGTTAAAGGCGAAGTGCGGCAGGACGGCAACCTGCTGCATTTCTCGGTAAACGATGAGTATTATGTGGTCTTTGCCGCACACGGCACCAATGGCTACCGTACGCTGATTGTTGATCGTGCCACCGACCGCATTGTTCGTTTGTGTGACCTGATGGACACCACCGACCTCGGTCGGCTGTTGCTTCGGGCGCTCGACGAGGTGCCGTCAAATCGTGAGAACGGCAACACTGCAGAATGTATCGACGGTGAATATCAACACCGTCTGCCGCCGCCCGACGGTTTCACCATCGACAGCAATCGAACCACCATCACTGCCTTTTACAACACCTACAGTGTGCAGTGCTATGCTTGTGGCATGCTTTTTGTCGAGATGCCCGTTGCTTGGCTTGAAGCAAACGCCACCCTTACCCCATACGGCAAAGAAATCTTTGCGGAAGCACTCTCCCGCAAACAGTGACGCATAGTGGAACAGGAATAAACCCAAAGCCCGGATGAGAAGATCTCGCCCGGGCTTTTGACGTTCTTCTGCCGGAGTTCTTTTACTCCGAGTTAGGTGTAAGTGGGTTTATAGCTGGATGAAGTGGTCGTAGCAGTGGGCGTCGCAAAACAGGAGTCTGTTGGTGGATGCGTATTGTAGTATTTCTTTTCTAGTCTTGACGGCAGTGGCGGGGTCGTTGTCGTATCTGGCGCAGAAGTCAGGATGCTGAAGCTGGAGGTCTTCGGAGTGGATGATGTCGCCAGCAATGAGGCAATTGCCTACTTGATAGACTGTATGGCCGGGTGTGTGGCCGGGAGCCGGGATGGTTGCAATTAGGCCATCAATGATGGTGTCGCAGTCGGCAAAGGACTTGATGCGTCCCGTGTAGGCTGCCTGCACCTGTTTCCACAAATCGTTCTGTTTAGACATGGAGCCTTGGTTGCTCCAGGCATCAAACTCCTTCTGCGAGAGGTATAGGGTCGCTTTGGGGAAGGCGGCTTTGCCGTTGGCCAGTAGTCCACCGATATGGTCGCCGTGGAGGTGGGTGAGGCATACGGCGTCGATGTCGGAGGGGTTTATGCCGAGCGTGTCCAGTTTGTCCATGAGCGCACCCCCAGATTGGGTGCCGAGTCCTGCGTCGAAGAGGATATTATGTTGCAGGTTGCTAAACAGAAAGACGTTGATGGCTGACTTTGAGCCACCTTCGGGGAGCAGGGCTTGAAGTAGGCTGTCGTTGTAGGAGCCTTTAAACAGGTCGATAGACATCTCGTTGGCGCGGTCTTGTAAGCCGATGATTACATCGCCATCAATGGTGCATTCGCCATTGAGATAGTATTTTGATATGCCGTCTTTAACGGTAACGCCTTCAATATTGGAGGTGAAGCCTTGCACGGCACTTGTGTCGGCTGGTTCGGTTTGGCTGCTGTTTGGACCGCAGGCGGCACAGAATAATGACAGAATGGCAGCGGTGGCTTTGATAATGTTTCTTTTCATGGTATTGTTGATTTTAATTGTTTTTGTTTCTGGCAGCGGCTTGTATCCCGGCTGGGGTCATCAGGCCTCGTTGCTCGAGGTCGAGGACCCGGGCGAGATTTGTATCTGTCCAATGGCTGTTTTTACTTCTTGGAGAGATGCGTTGCGCCAGTCGTCCGTCTGGCAGTCGCTTGAGGGTGGAATCAATCCAGCCGAAACAGAGAGCCTCCTCAACAACGGTGAGGTAGGGGAGTGCGTTGGGTTTAGGAACTTTGCCCCGATAGGTAACCACCCAGCAGTGGTGTGCAGAGGTGTGGTTTTCCTCCAGCCACTGCCGTAGCTGATTACGGTCACTGTATTCCAGAAGAATGTCTATCTCCATTATCGGCGGGATTCAATGTCAAAACATGCTGCAAAGATACAACTTTTTGACGATACAAGAGAGTTTTTTACATATTTGAGAAAAAAGTTGTATCTTTGCAGTCGCTTACATGAGTAAAGTAAGCGTTAAGCAAGAAAAGCATTGTAAATTGTCCTTACTTGTAAAATCGCCAAATTCAAGCTGGAGGATGAGCATTTATGCTTTCGCTTGGTGTGTATGCAATAGGTTCACGCCTAAGGCATATAGTCAGGCG
>Ga0247611_10005342_pt1 | contig 17097 bp, 15 predicted proteins | sample 177DNAGHGhighgp2_FD_192422 | JGI IMG/M metagenome (GOLD analysis project Ga0247611, IMG submission 192422) | Sheep rumen microbial communities from Palmerston North, Manawatu-Wanganui, New Zealand - 1770 DNA GHGhigh gp2 | ecosystem: Host-associated > Mammals > Digestive system > Stomach > Rumen... | reverse complement strand
CTCCGTTCAGAACAAGTTACACGTTCAAAACAAGCTCTTGCACAAGAAACTGCCGACCTCGCAAAAAAATATGTTAATTCTTTAAATGCAAATGAATTGACCTATGCTATTTATGATCAAGACGGGGAAAAGACTTGTATGGAATTAACAGGTGCAGCATTATCACAGTATGCACCACTTAAAAATCAGTATGCTTTAGTTAATGCTCACGGACAAGTGCTTGTATCGGAACTTGATGCAGGCAATTATGAAAAGAGTGCTGATATCAATGAATTTTTAGCTTGTTACGGTATAGACCCTATACCGACAGGTGAAACAAGAACAGTTAAAAATCCGGGTTATGATGCGGTTTATGATGCTTGGAAAGCAGCTCATGATGAGTGGCTTGCTAATAAACCTGATGAAAAAATTATAACTGAAATTTCACCTGCTTATGATGAAGAAATTAAGAATAAAGATGGTGAATTATACAAAAAATTCTTAGATGCATCAGGACCATGTAGAAGAGCAGCTTTGAGTGGTATTGATGGGGCAGGATGTTATTGCCATGTTTTAGCTCATTTAGTTCACTTACAAACAACTGGAGGTGGAATTGCTGATAGCAGTAAATATCCATTGGAATATTCTACATCAGTAGACGGGCTTACAGTTTCTTGGGGTGAAGGTTTAATTAATGCTAGTAATATATGTAGTAATGGAAAAACAGAAAGTATGGTAGAAATATCAAAGGCAGTTTGTGATAATTATAAAGGAAAGACCTTGATGGCAACTCCTAATTCTGAATTTGTATCAAGATTTGACCTGACTGATGCCGATTATACAACAATGAACCCAAGTGACCCTGACTATGCTAAGAGAAGATTGTTAAGTAACTATACTTTTGATGAAAATGGACATGCTGTTCTTAAGACACTTGAACAAAAATGTATCGACATGATGGCTATTTTATATGATTTCTCTAATTTAGGAATTCATTATAATCCAGATTTGGTAGATTTATTATTATCTTTTGAAGAAGATATGTCGCTTGCTGATACAGAAATTGTTCACCACGATGCAGTGTACGAAGAAGAAGATAATCCTGCATATCAAGAATGGCTTGAAGGTGAACCTATAATGGAAGATATTCCTGCTACAATAGAAGAAGAAGTTTATACATATAGCGATAATGACGAAGCACAATGGTATGTTAACTTGTGGCACAGAATGAATGGTGAATCTCAAGAAAAAGACGGCTATACTACAAATCAATTCGGTACAACAGTCAGTGCTATGAACGGATATTTCACCAACCAAAAACGTTGGGATATTTTAGAAGACGGCTTGATGAATAATGCAAAATGGTTAAAATATGCACTTGAATCCGGAGCTGTGACTATTGAACGTGTTGAATTTTCAGACCCTAATGAAATGGGTACAGGTATCAGAAAGACCAAATGGAACAGTATAATTTATACCAATGCTGCCGATATCGGTACTCAAACAAATCAAAAAATTGCAGCTCAGGCTGAGGCTGAATTTGACAGAAAACAAAAAGCTTTAACCTCTAAAGATAAACAATATGATAGTATATTAAAATTACTTGATACCGAACATAATACATTGCTTCAGGAATACGAAACTGCAAAATCAGTAGTTACAAAAAATACTGAACGTACTCTAAAACTTTATTCATAAGGTATAAAAAATGTAAAATTAATTAAATCGTCCGAAAAGCCGAGACACTCTTATACCTTTTCCTTTTATCTGAGTGATTCCGTTTCCATAAACATAATCATATGAAAATCGGAAATTGTGATATTAGGGTTGCGTTTCATAAATTTTTTCACATCAAATTTACTGAGCCATTTATCAGCCTTTTGGGCAAATTTTTCATCACCTTCATGTTCGTTTTTAAGCTTATTGATATACTCTTTAACCATATAAATAATATCGTCTTCAGTCATAATCGGACGACCAAGATTAAGCTGATCAGGTTCTTCTTCGTCAAGTAAATGACGTTCCTGTTGTTTTTGTTCCTGTTGTCTTTGATTTTGCCCGTTTGTATCAGATGAAGTTGAAGATTCTATACGTCTGTTAAACGGGTTATTTACTGAATTAAACATGATAGGATGCCTCTTGTTGTAACCGCATGCTATTACGGATTTTTCTGCAAAAAACTTTAAAAAAATACATCGAATATAGGACTTACAAACTCATATAATATTTTTTTAGTAATGCGGCATCGTCTTCAATATTCGGGCTTTCACACACAAGAGAACCCTTTATACCAAAAGATTTCATAGCTTTCAATAAATCCTTATAATTCATATCGGATTCTTCAAGATTTAGATGTTTCTTTTCCCCTTTAGCACCATAGTCAATTCCCGCAAGATGCCCGTGAAAATTCTCTATTGCATAATCCCCAATCAAACCTAGTTTTTCAAGAATTGCACAAAATTCATCATATGTATTATATTCACCGGCTGTTCTTGCATGGATATGAGAAAAATCTATACACGGTAGTACATTATCAAACTCTTTTGATAATCTGACAATTTCATCAATATCGCCCCACTGAGTACCTTTACCGGTTGTTTCAGGTCTAATCCAAATATCAACTTTTTCTTTATTTAAAACATCATTAATTTTTGCTATCTGAGTCTTAACTTGATTATAAACAGTTTCTGCATCCTTACCCATATAAAAAGCAGCATGAAAAGTAATACTATATCCGCCAACTTCATAAGCAGTAACAGCCGTTTCAATTATTCTTTGAACACTTGCCTCGATTTTTTCATCCTCTTTTGAATTAAGATTGATGTAAAAAGGTGCATGAGCTGTAATAATTAAATTTCTTTCTTTGACAAGCGATGAAACTTTTTCTTTGTTTTCTGGTGACATTCTTACACCATGGACAAATTCTAATTCCATCCCGTCTAAATCCATATCACGAATTATGTCAAAAGCTTCGGCATAACTTCCTTTACCTGTTCTTAACGGCATACCGGCAGTTACAAAATTCAACCTGTCAAATTTAAAATCTTTTCTCAAAGTTTACCTCTTTTTAAATATAATTTTTAAGTTCTTCTATTTTTTCGGGACTGTCGCTTTCAAAATAAATTCTCAATAACGGCTCTGTACCGCTTGGACGAACAAGTATCCAGCTTGTATTGTCATCTAAATATAATTTTACACCGTCTTTTAAATCTGTACGAATAATACTATATTTACCAATGACCTTTTTATTTTTAAATTCTTCCAGCACAGGTTTAATTTCGTCTGTACTAACTAACTTCTTATCAACTCTGTCATTATAAAATCTGCACCCTGCAAGCTTGTACAAATCTTCTTGAAGTTCAACAAGAGATTTATTTTCATATGCCATAGCCTCAAGTATGAGCGAGTTTGCAAGTAAACCGTCTTTTTCCGGTATATGTCCCTGAATACTCAATCCGCCGCTTTCTTCACCTGCAATAATCGGATTATATTTCCTCATAGCTTCACCGACATGCTTAAACCCGACCGCTGTTTCAATAACTTCAACTCCGAGTTTTTCCGCAACCTTATTCAGTAATAAACTCGCACCGACAGTTTTTACCAAAGAACCTTTTAATTTCTTATGTTTTATAAGATGCAAAAGTAATATGGAAATAATTTCATTAGGAGAAACATATTCACCGTTTTCGTTAATTACACCAAACCTGTCTGCATCACCGTCATTTGCTAACCCTATTGCATTTTTTACGGACTTAACTTTTTCAATTAAATCAACTAAATACTTCGGTTTTGGATCAGGCATCTGACCGCCGAAATTTTTATCATGGTGCATATTAAGAGATTCAAATTTTACACCATGTTTTTCTAATAAGTGGTCAAAATAACCTATGCTTGCAGAATAAAAACCGTCAAAAATAATATTGGTATTTTTTAAACTTTTTATTTTTTCATAATCAATCAAAGTTTCTAAATGTTTTTCATAATCAGGCTGAAAATCATATTCTTTAATTATACCTTTTTTTTGTGCAGCAATCGATTTACCTAAATTTTCGGTCAGTTTATCGGTAATATCGCTGGTTGCAGGACCGGCATAATCAGGAATAAATTTTATACCTAAATATTCAGGCGGATTATGAGATGCCGTATACATTATTGCACATGCATCCAATAATTTTGCATTATATGCCAAAACAGGCGTTGGAATAATTTTATCGCTGTATAAAACTTCAAAACCTAATTCCGCCAAAATATCGGCACTATATCTTGAATAAACATCCGCCATATTCCTCGGATCATAACCAATTATAATTTTTTTATTTATACCGAAGGTTTCAAAAACATATTTTGCAATGGCATTTGTAACCATAGCTACATTTTCTTTGTTAAATTCTTGTCCTACTATAGCTCTCCAACCGTCTGTTCCAAATTTTATATTTGCCATTTATTTGTTTTTCCTATCTAATACGGTATATAATATTCTACTTAAATCTACGCATCATCTTCATAGCTTTTTGCATAGCCTGCTTACCTTGTCTGCTGTGAGGATTAAATTTACCCTGATTTTGTTCTGCGTGAGAGAACATACTCTTTAAACCGGTCATCCCCTTCATCATAGTTCGCATTTGATTAAACTGTTTTATAAACTGTGTAATTTCATTAAAATCAACTCCGCAGCCGCGAGCAATACGTTTTTTACGACTTGTATCTATAATATCAGGGTTAGAGCGTTCCTGAGGTGTCATACTTTGAATAAATACTTCCATTTTTTTGAATTGCTTTTCACTTTCATGAGAAATCTTATCTTTCATATCACGCCCGATATTTAAACCCGGAAGCATACCCAAAATATTACCTACAGAACCAAACATCTGCATTTGTTTTTGCATTTTCAGAAAATCGTTAAATGAGAAACTATCTTTACTCATTTTTTCTTCAAGTTCTAATGCCTGTTTCTCATCAAAAACTTCCTGAGCTCGTTCAACGAGAGAAACTATATCGCCCATACCCAAAATACGAGTTGCCATTCTCTCAGGATAAAAATCTTCTAAGGCATTTAATTTTTCACCCGTACCTGTTAATTTAATCGGCTTACCTGTACAATGAACGACGCTTAATGCAGAACCGCCTCTTGAATCACCGTCTAACTTTGTAAGAACAAGTCCGGTTAAACCTAACTGAGCATCAAAGTTTTCAGCCACATTAACAGCTTCTTGTCCTGTCATTGCATCAATTACGAGAAGTTTTTCGTTCGGATTAAAAATTCTGTCAATAAGCAGCAATTCTGCCATCATATCAACATCAATCTGCAAACGTCCTGCCGTATCAAGTATTAACACGTTATAGCTATTCGCTTTTGCATAATCTATTGCACTGCGTACAATATTCTGAACATCTTTTGACTCTGGTACCGTAAATACTTCAACCTCAATTTCCTTACCTAAAGTCTGTAATTGAGTAATAGCCGCAGGTCTGTAAACATCACATGCAACAAGTAACGGGTTTTTTCCTTCCTTTTTTAATTTGACCGCAAGCTTTGCAGAAGAAGTTGTTTTACCTGCACCCTGCAAACCCAGCATCATAATTAATGACGGATTACCTGACAAATCAAGGGGTTTAAGTTCTTTTCCCAATAATTCTATTAATTCATCATTAACAATTTTAATCAGCTGCTGAGAAGGATTAACACCTTCAATAATATTTTCACCTTCTGCCTTATCTTTAATCGCAGAAATAAATGCTTTTACAACACGGAGATTAACATCAGCCTCTAATAAAGCACGTCGGATTTCTCTCAGGGCATCTTGCATATTTTCCTGAGTTAATTCTTTTGCTCCTGTGTTTCTTATAATATTTTGTAATTTTTCACTTAAACTTTCAAACATATTTATATTTTAGCACAATAAGAATATACTGCAAGAGTAAGCTATTTCTACTTATCTGATTATAAACTTTAATGTGAAGTATATTTATCAATTATTTTTTGGGTATCTTCTTCATTGAGTTTAATATAACCATCTCTGTCAGAGTAAAGTCTTATTGTAACTTTTTCAGTTCCTTTTGCTCTTGAAGTTGTATCAATGATAACATAGCAAGTACCGTCATTTACACATCTGCTGCCGGAATGAAAAATCAAATCAGCACCGTCATTCAGTTCGATTTTATTTCCGACAACCTGCCCGTTAAATCTTTCCCCAAGACATTTTGCAATACCTTCCTGAGAGCTTTTCTTACCGCATTTGCTATCAAGTGCCTCACTCATAACTGCAGCCTGTGATAAAGATGCTACTTCCTTCTTTATCATAGTCTTTGTTTTGACATTATTAGTACTATTTACAAGTGAAGGGATTGTCATAGCCGCAACTACACCAATATAAGCAAACATAACAAAACTCATTATCACAGCAGCAATAATTGTCCCTAATACCCACTGCTTTTGAACACGATTAAAATGTTCCGTACTGTTCCATTTTTTGTTTTGCCATGCCCACTGATTACCTCTAACTCCAAACCATACTCTTAGAGCAATACCGCCTATAAATACTAATACGGAATATATACAATAAATCGTAAAACCGCTGAAATCATTAGATGCCATTCCCATAAGAGATACAAACCACAATACTATACCTATAACCCAAGTTACTATTCCGAAAGCCAAACTAATAAATGTGAGATAGGATGCATTAAATACACCCCAAATCCACGTTAAAAAGAATCCGCCCCAATTAAAATGTTTTACCTCTTGCGGTAAATTTGTATCTTTGCCCATTCCTGAATTGTTATTTACATCTATTTCCATAATATAATCCTTTCTTTTACTAGCATGGCGATACCGACCTGCCGTAACAACGTTAAATATTCTCCATTCTCAATTAATTTAAAAAGGTGCGTTAACACGCACCTTAATTACTACAAATTCTGTAAAGAGAAGTCCTCTTCATAAGGCAAGATTGACGGAACTTTATTCATCCATTCTTTAGCTTTATCATCAGCTTTTGCCCAGTCAGTAGCCAACAATCCTCTCTGTACCCATATAAGTTCTTTAAAGAATTCATATTGAGAATTTAAAGCATCAAGTTTTGCATTGAAATAAAGGTGCTGAGCATCAACAACTTGGTTAATTGGAGCTTTACCAAGCAAATATTTTTGTTTAACTAATTGATAATTTTCTCCTTGAGCAAACATTGCCTTATAAGATTTTTCAATCATAAAGTATTTTGAAATTGCACGGTTTACAACAGAACGAACTTTCATTTCGATTTCGGTATCGACTTCTGCCAGATATGCATTTAACTCATTCAATTCGGATTTACATCTTGCAATTTCAGCGATTTTATGTCCGCCTTCAAATGGCTTCCATTGAGCTCCAATAAAGAATCTGAAAGAATTTTTATCCAAAGCTAAATATGGAGAAGTTGCCCAAGCTCTTTGTCCTGCAGCCGTAGGCAGACCGCCATATACACCTGACTGAACCGCTTTTATTTGATTATGCCCTGCGCTTTCATAAGGAATATGTCTGTCAAACTGTGTTGAATACTCTAATGACATTTTTGCATTAGGCATTACAAATTTTTGAGCATAATTTGACATTTCAGCTTTTTTCATTGCAATAGCCGCTTTTAACTTTGTTGTTTCAGGAGATAAATAAATTACCTCATCAACTAACATTTCCGTAAATTTTTCCAACTTTTTAGGATTTCTTACGTGGTCAATAATATGCACGTCAGAAGTAAAGAAAGCCTTATCGCTTGCAGTTAAAGGTGCAAGATCAAAGTCTGATTTTTGGTTAGTGTTCAATAATTTGTTGATATGAATTTTGATATTTTTATATTCAGCCTTCATACCTAACAACTTCTTTTCAGCTTCACTCACTTCACCTGCCCAACGAAGAATTTCTTCTTTTCCGCATTTGCCGGTTTTTTCTCTTACACGAGCCATAGCCAAAGCTTCACGAACCTGTTCTACATATTCTTCCTGTACTTTAATTGCATTACCTAACATTAAAGTATCAATATATAAATCTGCAGTTTGATATTCGATATTAGCTTTCATCAAAGCATATTCAGCTTTATCAAATTTCAATTTTTTGTGTTTTACAATAATATTAGTAACCAAATCAGGTGAATAAATAACCTGATCCATACCAATAGTAAATGCTCCTGCACGTGTTGGTATATCTGCATATGATTCTGCGTAATCACTGTTATAAGTCTGATAACCCAAATCCAATCTTAATGTTGGCAGATATCTTAAATAAGCACTTGCAAGAGATCTTCTTGCTGCACTTACAAGGAAATTTTTTCTTGACATATCCAAGTTTTGTGCATCTAAAGCGGTAATTAAAGCATCCAAATCGTATTTAGGTAATTCTTTATGCGAAATAATTGTCGAATTGTTCAACAATCTTAATGGTGCGGTATAACCTAAGAGTTCTGCCGTATCGGAGTTAAAGAATATTACTTTATCATCATAGAATGGGATTTTTTCATTTTTTACCGCATTACCATGTAAAACACCATGGATATTAAAGGATGTTGCTTCAGCGAGTTTTCTGTCTACATCAAAAGCAGATGTACCAAGCATTACGCCTAAATCTACATCATCCTGTCCGACAGTTGAGAAAGAAGGCCATTTTTTATTGTTAATATAATCAAAAACCTCTTTTCTCTGAGCAGAGTTTAGGTTAAACAAAGGTGTAACAAAAACAGAATCCACATCTGACGGAATTTTTGCCAAAGATGCTTTTATATTTGTATTAACCGGCACTACAACATAATTTATATTGCAGTTTTTTTCTTTCAACTTATTGGAAATAATAGTATTCCAATTCGGTTGTGTTTTATAAAAGTTTTCATTCATCAAAATGGCAACTTTTTTGATATCAGGAACAAGATTTTTAAACGTTACAAAATCATTTACTGATTGCTGTAACGGATTAAAGAACTTGTTTCCAAAATCTCTCAAACCGTATTGATCAATAGTTACAACATATTTATTTTTATTCTTTTTGCTTGAATAGTAATCACTTGAAAAATAGCCCAAAGAAATAACCATGGTAGCACGGGAAGCTAACGCTTTATTAGAAGCATTGATTGCACCCTGTTTACTCCAATCGCCTGTAAAGATTAAATCTTTTGGAAAAGAAGCCTTGTAATCAGGTAATAAAGACATTGTAATAGTCTTTTGAAAAGTCTTTAATACTTCAGCATTCTTATCAGAAGGACCGTCAAATACAAATGCAAATTCAATAGATCTTGCATTCGGTGCAGCCTGTAAATTAGGTTGTTGCGGTCTTGGCATATTTGGGTTTACTGCTGCTGCATATGACATCCCACTATATGATGCAATCATGACAGAAGCTAATACTATACTTAAAGCTCTCTTTATCATCTTCACTGACTCCTTATAAATTATAAAACTAATAATCCCTTAATTCATTATTTCCCGAAAATTAATATACCAACAACATACTTACATGTCAATTATTATATAAATACAATTAATTGAAAATGGAAGATGGGAGGGAAATTATTAACGTTAAATATTCTCAATTCTCAATTAATTTAACTCTCTTGTTATGACAGTATTTTTATGTTAAAACAAAATTATGAAAGCATTGATACAAAGAGTTAAAAGAGCTTCTGTTACCATAGAGGGCAAACTATATTCTGCTATAGATATGGGTATGCTTGTTCTTCTTGGTGTTGAAAAAGGTGACAGTACAGAAAATGCCGAAAAGCTTTCTCAGAAACTTGTGAATTTAAGAATTTTTGAAGACGAAAATGAGAAAATGAATAAATCCTTACTTGATGTACAAGGAGAAATGCTTATAGTATCACAATTTACCTTGTGCGGAGATTGCAAAAAGGGAACACGTCCGAGTTTTGATAAATCTGCTCCGCCTGCTGTTGCAAACGAATTATATGAAAAATTTATTGGCTTAATAAAATCTCAAGGAATAAAAGTTCAGACAGGGAAATTTGGGGCTATGATGGATGTTGAACTTGTCAATGACGGACCTGTAACTTTTTTGGTGGAAAAATAATATAGCTACTTGATTATATTTAAGTTTTATGATATAATGATGAATATAAAAATATATTGTTAACAATTTTCACACAGAGGATTAATATTTTTTAAGATTTTACCAGTATTTTTTTAGTTTATGAATTTATTTTTTAATTAAGAGGCTTTTATTATGTATGTAAACAAATGCGTCAAGTGCGGTCGAGAATTTGAAACAAAGAACCCCAAAAGAGTTATTTGTCCGGATTGCTTATATCCAGACAAGAAAATGATGATTAATGCTCCTGATGAAGGCGGAGAAAATGTAAGTTCTGAGCAGTCAATGCCTCAGGAACAGCTGGGAGGCTACAGTACGGAAAATCAACCTCAGTTTTACAGTAGTTATAGTGCCGGTGAAGAAAGACCTCGTCCGCAGCGTCAATACAATAATCAGCAGGGCGGTTATCAAAGACGTGATAATCAAGGCGGATACCAAAGACGCGATAATAACAGAGGATATAACCAAAATCGTCAGGGCGGCGGATATCAAAGGCGTGATAATCAAGGCGGAGGTTATAACAGAGGCGGTTATAACAATAACAGACCTCAGCAGAGCGGTTATAACAGAGGCGGTTTCAATAATCGCAGACCTCAGCAGGGCGGCTTTAACAGAGGCGGTTTCAATAACAATCGTAAACCGATGAACCGTAACAAAGCACCAAAACAATTATTGGTTTCTAAAGAGCAATTAGAACAAATTGAATTACTCTATAAAACAATGCTCCCATTACCAAACCCTGATGCACATGAAGTTATCGGTGAAAAAATCGGCTTAGAACCAAGAAAAGTATTTTTCGGTATAAATCTTGTAAGACAAAAGATGATGCTTCCGAAATTACCTTTTCCTAAACGTAAATTGGCAATTACACCGGATCAGCTATTTGCTATAAAAAATTTATATGAACCATTGTTACCGTTACCTCCAATCGGATGTCACAAAATTATTGCGGCACAATTAAAAATGGATGAATGGAGAGTACATGTAGGTATAGGTTTAATTCGTTCTCAGATGGGCTTGCAGCGTTGGAATCAGGAAAGAGATGATGCTCCTGAAGAATACAAAAAACAGGCTCAGGCAAAAGCTGAAGAAGCTAAAACCGAAACAGACTCTGAAGAAAAACCTAAACGTGGAAGAAAACCTAAAAAGACCGAAGAATCGGCTGAAGAATAGTTATGGACAAATATATTTCTGTCGGCAAAATTCTTAATTTCCACGGAATCAAAGGGGAAGCTAAAGTCGGGTTTTCAAAAGGACAAGAAGATTTTATTCTTGGTCTTGATTTGGTTTACGTTCAAAAAGGCAGTGAATATTTGCCTTTAACAGTGCAGAATGTTCGTATTAATAAAAATTTTGCCCTGTTCAAATTTAAAGGAATAGATTCTATCAATGATTTGATGGAATATAAGGGTTCTGTTTTATTTGTCGAAGAATCATACATCAGAGAAAATCTTGAGGAAAATGAATTTCTGATAGACGAACTTGTAGGAATGGACTTATATGATACTGATAATAAAAAACTCGGGTTTGTCATCGGAGTATCAAATAACGGTGCAAATGATTTACTGTCAGTAAAAACCATGTCAAAAAAAGTTTGTCTGGTTCCGTTTGTGGAAGCTTTTATTAAAAATGTTGATATAAAAAATAAATCAATCGTTATAAATAACCTTGAAGGATTACTTGAATGAAATTCCATATAATGACATTATTTCCGGAAATGGTAGAAAATTATTTTGAATACAGTATTTTAAAGCGAGCGGTAGACTCGGGCATAATCGAAATAGAAACGGTCAATCCTAGAGATTATACGGAAAATAAGCATAAAAAAGTTGATGATATCCCATATGGAGGCGGAGCAGGAATGGTTTTGATGGCACAACCCTATGTTGATGCCTATGAAAGTATCACTAAACTTGATAATTCAATTACAGTTATGCTTTCACCTCAAGGAGAACCTCTTAATGATAAAATGGTCAATGATTTTACCAAATATAACCAAATGATTTTGATGTGCGGACATTACGAAGGATATGATGAAAGAATACGGGAAATCATTAAACCTAAGGAAGTATCTGTCGGAGATTTTGTTCTTACAGGCGGAGAATTACCTGCCTTATGTCTGATTGATGCAGTCAGCAGAAAACTTGAAGGCACTTTAGGTCATATTGAATCAGCAGACGAAGACAGTTTTTCAAACGGACTGTTAGAATATCCGCATTATACAAGACCGAGAGAATACAGAGGGCTTGTCGTTCCTGAAGTATTGTTAAACGGAAATCATAAAGAAATTAATGAGTTTAGGTTGGAACAATCAATAAAACGAACAAAAGAACGCAGACCTGATTTGTATGAAAAATACAAAAATCAAACGATGAAATAATTATATAAAGTTGTAGCATGGTAATATTATTTTTATTTAACAAGGAAAATTAATTATGTTGAAAAAATTTTTTATAGCAATTTTTGTTTTAGGGATATCTTTCACAGATATAGCCTTTGGAGCAAGAGATAAGGTATTTGAAGAACATGTAAATAATGAATTAGCTTTCTATGAAAATATAAAAACGTGTACTCCTATAGAATCTTCCGAACCGAATTTTCACACATCAAGAAAAATTTTCGGAGAAGAAAATAATACCTGTCATTTCATATACAGAAACAACATTGATTGTCATATCCCGATGGATGTTGCACAAAAATTTTCCGAAGTTGGACTTAGAATATATAACGATTTCAGTGATTATGGGATGATTACCTCAACAACCGCCGATATCAAGTATCTTGATAACGAAATATTGTACAATGCAAGATATTGCAAAGTTAAATAAATAATTATCTAATTTATTTTTTGTTTAAAAAGATTTAGTTAAAATAATTAATTTTTTCATGTAGGTCATAATTTGTATGTTACAGTAGTAGTATAAATTAAATACATTTACTTATTTTTCTGTATCTTAGTTAACCGGATTTTGGGGAAAGGATTTACTTTTAGAAGAAGATAGCTGAATTGGTAGTGTATTGAATTTAGATGTACAAATTATAATTTTTGGGGAGGACTGCTTATGGATAATACTACCTAAGAAGTTAAAATTACACTAATTATAAATAAAATAACCAATAAATAAAACAAATAAATTGAACAAACATAGAACATATAAATATAACTAAAATAAAAGAATATGCCATGTACTATATTCAAAAATTTATTTTCGATGTTTAGACTTTTCAATTTATTAGGATATTTATATTTATATAACAATTCAAAAAAGAACAATATAAATAAAACTATCCAGAAAATTTCTAACAAAAAATCGTGATGTAACCTAAACTTATATACATTGTAATGACATATCTTCTCAAATAATCTCCAATATGATTGTTCTCTATCAGTTAAAAAAGTAAGCGGAAAACTCTCATATATATATATTGTTATAAACAGATGGATATATGAAATTAAGGATATTAAGTTTAAGGTTATATATTTACGAATTTTCACAATGTTTACACTTTAATATAAAGGAAATAAAAATGCAAAATAATAATAAGAAAATAGAAATTACTCAAAAAGATATTATAGAATTCATTAAAAATCCAAAAGGGAAAGTAGAATCCGAATTTAGTAAAAAAATGATAAAGGATACAGAACATTATCAAAAAAAATACGGTTTTGATTCCAAGGAAGGGGATAAAACCTTTTCAACACATAATAACGAGGCTGATGCATTCAAACATACATACATGCAAGCCTGGCTTACTGCAAATATACATGAGCAAGCTGCCAAAAAACTGGGTGACATGCATGAAAATGACGGTAATGACAGAAATCAACCATCCGGCGAGGAAAATATGGATTTGTGGAATAATAATCAAGGTCGGGAAATTGGACTTGAGGTTCAAGCATTTATGAAAAAATACAATGTTAAGAGATTCACACCCGAAGTAAATGATTATATTGCCAAAAAAGTAATGGAAAGAATGAAAGCCGGGAAACTAATAACTCATCCGAGTGACCCAAGACGTTATGTACCAAAAAACAAAAAGGGAACAACAACCGGGCAAGCTGCACCGATTAGCAATTCGATAAAATCAGCACCAATAACACAACCGACAGTAAAATCTGACAAACCTAAAACCTCAAGCCAAAATTTTTCGGATATGATACGCCAAAAATATAAAAATCAGCAAAATAAAAGTAATGAAAATTTCCGACAAATTTTTTCTCGACATTCATCATCTTATAACACAGAAAACGGGCATTGGGTAACGATGAACGGGGCTCATGTGTTTATTGAAGATAAATAACACTCACTAAAATAGGATGATTAAACATCCTCTTTTATATTCTACTTTGTTACTTTCATCAACTACCGTTATGTCCCATTTGCTTACTGAATAGTTTTTGATTTTTATTGTTGAATTTGAGATGTAATTGATGTATGATATACCTATAGAAATTATAAACGGGAGAAGTTTTATAATGAAGAAAGAATTAATATTTCTTGGACCTCCGGCTTGCGGAAAAGGTACTCAAACAACAATGTTAGCCCAACATTTGAATTTTCCGCATATTGATACCGGTTCTTTATTAAGAGCTGAAATAAATGCTGAAACAGAGGCAGGGAAAGAGGCAAAACTTTATATAGATGAAGGTCATCTTGTTCCTGTGCAGTTGGTTGCAAGAATTATAAAAAACAGATTATCTCAGGATGACTGCAAAAAAGGCTATATCCTTGACGGTTATCCGAGAAGTTTGGAGCAGGCTGATGCCTTAACTAAAATGAATAATGAAATTAACAAAAATGAAAAAGTAGATTTTAGAGCAATATATTTTGATATAGATACGGAAGTTCTTATCGAAAGAATTGTCAATCGTCGTTCTTGTTCAAAATGCGGAGAAATTTATAATCTTGCATTTAAAGCACCTAAAGTAGAAGGAATTTGCGATAAATGCGGAGGGGAATTAACTCAAAGAAAAGATGATACAAAGGAAATTGCTCAGGAAAGATTTGAAACATATTTTCACGAAACAGCACCTTTAATCGATTATTACAAATCAATGGGGGTACTCAGAACTATTGATGCTAACGGTGCAATTTCGGAAGTATGGGAAAGATTGTTGAAGGTAGTAAATGATTAACAGAAAATCAAGAGAAGAAATTAAACTGATGCGTCATGCAGGTCATATTGTCGCATTGGTACATCAAAAAATGCGGGAAGTAGTCGAACCCGGCATTAGCACAAAAGAGTTAGACTCTATTGCAATGAAAGTCATAAAAGAAAATCGTGCTATCCCGACATTTTTGGGTTATCACGGGTTTCCGGCTTGTATCTGTACATCAATAAATGAACAAATCGTACATGGTATACCGTCAGAAAATGCTATATTAAAAGAAGGCGATATTATAGCTATTGATGTCGGAGCAACGTACAGAGGACTTGTTGGTGACAGTGCATGGTCTTATACCGTAGGTAAAGTGACGGATGATGTTGCTCAGTTGATGAAAGTAACAGAAGAATCCTTATATGCAGGTATTGAAAAAATGCGTCCCGGAAACGTCCTGGATGATATTTCAGGTGCAATAGAAGATGTTGCAATGAAATACGGTTACGGTATTGTAAGACAATACGGCGGACACGGTGTAGGTCATGTTATGCATGAAGAACCGTTTTTATACAATTACAGAGTAGGTGATAAAACACTTATCAAACCGGGTTATGCAATAGCTATTGAACCTATGTTAAATTTAGGCGGTGATGCTGTTGTTGTAGCTAATGATGAGTGGACTGTAAGCACTTCTGACGGAAAACCGTCAGCTCACTTTGAACATACTGTTGTTGCAACTGATGACGGCCCTCAAATTATGACCAAGCTGCAAGAATAACGGAGATTTTTTATTATGAAATATTACGTAGGACTATCGCTAAGTTCCGGCTCAAGTATGGACTCAGGTGTAGTAGTTATGCAGGAAAACGGCGATATTATATTGATAGACAAGCTTTACAAAATGAATGATGTTATCTACTTTTTTGATAACTTTTCATCATTAAAAAATTCTGAAATATGCGTATCTTTACCATGGGACAGAACTATGCTTGAAGGGAAGTGGCGAATTTTGTCAAAACCATATCAAATGGTCGCAACAAACCCTCATATGCCAAACCAAAATAATTGGACACAAAGATATGCTCACAGAGGTTGCGAATATTTTAATTCATTATCAGAGCAGGGTATTCCGATTACAAGATTTGAATTATATTTAACAAGACAAAGTATGCACCTAAATTCATGCTTCAAAGAGCGTTCCCCTGCAGATTGCAAATTCCTTCAGCAAGCTTTAACAAACGAATGGGGTATAAATTTACCTGTAAATATGATGCCAATGTCTGAATTAGAAGCAATTATCGGAGCTATTCTGGCAAGAGAAAACGTAAAAAATAACGGTAATATAAAACAATTAGCAGAATTTAGAGGATTAAAGGTTATTGATGTAATTAAAAATCCTAACCTTGTAGAAACATGCATATAAAAGGATTTCTATGAATATTCGCAAAAATTTTTGGAATAAAGATAATATCTATAACATACTATTTGGTATTTTTGGTATTTATTTGATAATTTATGCCTTAATAATGTTTGTTATGGGCGGAGATATGAAAATATTTTCGGGTTCAGCCGCATTAATATTAGTTTTTGTTGAAATAATAATTTTCAAAATTTTTGGGATATTTAACACTGAAATTAAACAAATAACTATTGCAAACAACAAAATTATATTCAAACATATAGTAAAAAATAAACTTAATATTAAAGAGTTTAGTTTGGACAAATTGAAAATAAAAGCAGATATATATCCTGATATTTATCCATATAATCAAACAATGAATTTCCCGATGATATATCTTATATTAACTTTTGAAGAAACAGACGGTACAATTCAAATAATTGAAGATAGGAGTGATGATATCGACCATTCTTTAAAACTATTAAAATTTTTAAATTCAATAGATAATTTTTCATATAATATTGATGCAAACGGTATTCAAAAACTTAATGA
>Ga0247611_10005341_pt1 | contig 17100 bp, 17 predicted proteins | sample 177DNAGHGhighgp2_FD_192422 | JGI IMG/M metagenome (GOLD analysis project Ga0247611, IMG submission 192422) | Sheep rumen microbial communities from Palmerston North, Manawatu-Wanganui, New Zealand - 1770 DNA GHGhigh gp2 | ecosystem: Host-associated > Mammals > Digestive system > Stomach > Rumen... | reverse complement strand
CACAGAAAAAGACAGAAACAAAAAAGACAGCAGATAAAAGCACTAATGCCGACACTAGTACAAATACTACTATTAAAAAGGCACGCGCTGGTGGCTCAGGATCATCTAAGAAAAAAACGCCGCCTAAGTCAGATAACCATGCTGCTCCACCCAAAGATGAAGGACAGAAAAAAGAAACCCCAAAATCAAAATTAACAGAAGATAAGGACCTAAACAAGAAAACAATAAAACAATTTTATGACTCATTTAAAGCGAATGGTAAAGAAAGTGGATTAGTAATAGATGATAACGGCATGCGAGTACGAATTAATTATAATCCATTCAATCAGTCAATGATAGAGGATTCTGCAAATTGTACTATTCGTGAATTGGTAAATAAAAGTCATACACCAAATGGAATATTAGGATTAGCAAAATATAAATATTCAGATTTTCTATTTTGTAAAAACATCGGTAAGGTGTCAAATAATCATATGATAACTTTAAGACGATTTGCTCACCCCGTAGGAGATAATATATTCAGATTCTCAGGTAAAGGATACCTTAACGAAAAAATGCCTGGATATCATGGTCATCAAGAAAACGGCAGTATTGGTACATTAGTAACTTGGTTTGGTACTGATGACAATAAGTTAGAAGATATTTTAAGTTATAGTGTACAAAGTTCATGGGTAGAATTTAATTCTAAAATACAAGAAATTGATACATCAGATGAAGACAACTCTGCAAATGGTATCATCGGTATGTTTGCTAATTCGTTTAACCCAGCATATAATTCTCTTGTTGCTCGAGGAATGGCAGGTTCTAATTCATTATGGACAAAAACAGGTTCAGCAATGTTTGGTGCTACCATAGGAAAAATACCTGGGATGGGCGGTAGAGACGCATCGGACGGAAGTGGAAGAAATTCAAATTCTATGAAGAAGTGGCAACTTATGTATACGAGTGCTGATAAGAATAAGATATATACTCCACAAAATACAATACAAGCAACACATAAATACGAAGGAAAGCTTACACTTCAGCATGAGTTCACACTTAATTTTTCATATCGTCTTCGTGCTCTTGATGTAATGAACCCAAAGGCTGTAATGCTAGACCTTATCGGTAACATATTAGAAGTAACATATAACAGAGGTCACTTCTGGGGAGGCTCACGCAGGTTCATTGGCCCGCCTCGTAATACTTCAAGTATTGCTAAGGCAAATGCTTTCATTGATAGACAATGGGAAAAATTGGAAGGCTTTATACAAGGATTTGCTAATGGCACAATAGAATGGCAAGGAATTCTAGCATCATTATCAGATGTTGTTTCCCAAGCAGTTAATGCTGTTAAGGACATGGTAAGCGGTGGAGTAGAAGGCATGAAAAAGAAACTTAAAGGGGGTTTAACTTCTTTTAAAGACGGAGCACAGAAATTAGCAGGTAAATTTATTTCCACAGGTGCCTCTCGTGCTATACTTGGACAGTTAAAAAATTCATTAGGACGGCCTTCAGTATATGTAATGGATTCATTGCTTGATGGTGCTCCAGTAGGATTATGGCATGTTACTATCGGTAATCCAAAAAATCCTATTGCAGCATTTGGAAATCTTATTATGACAACAGCAAAAATTACTCATAGTGGACCTCTTGGATTTGACGATTTTCCAACTGAACTAAAAGTATCATGCACATTAAAGCATGGCCGTTCTAGAGATCTTTCTGAAGTAGCACGTATGTATACAAAGGGTTCAAGTGCATTCTATAATGCACTTGATAAAAATAAATTATCTGAATTCTTCACAGTGTCAAATACTGAAACCGGTAGAAAGGTTGAAACAGAAATAACAAATGCTAATTATGCTAGAGGACTTGCTGAACAATATAATATTGTTAAAGAAAAATTAAATTCACTTAAGCAACAGGAAGCCGACGCTAGAAAAGAAGTAGAAAATGCCGAAAGAGCAAAGGCAGATGCTGACAAGAAGGCTAAAGAAGAAGCAAAGAATAAACAAAAAGAAGACGCCGCCAAAACTAACGAGCAAAAGAAAACAGACCCAAACAAAAAGGACACAACAACTACCACAGAAACAGAAACAAAGAAAGGTGGTACAACAGGCAAAGATAAAAATAAAACTCCAAAGAAAGAAGGCGAACAAACAGATCCTAAAAAGAAAGACCCACCTAATACTTCTACAACACAACAAACAGTTGGTGAAACCTCAAACACAGGTACAACAAATACTCCAGATCCTGAGCAACAATTAAAAAGTGCAAAAGAAAAACTTAATAATATTATACAGCAAGAAAAGGAACTTGAAGCTACACAAGAAGCGGCAAAACAAGTATTTAAAGATCAATCAACGTATGGAGATTATGTAGATGAAAAGGGAAATATTCGTGATAACTATTCAACTATGTTCGGTAATCTTGATAAACTTAAAGAGCAAATAAAATTGGCAAAAGATCCAAAATCGACAGTTGAGTTATACCAAGATTCTGAAAAACCTCAAGATAACTTATATGGACATTTTATTCGTAATCAATGGGCGCTTCGTTATGAAACATTGGGACAAGACCTTGATACTGAAGGTAGATTAATGATTGATGAAAATGCATAATTTTTTATTATTTATTAACATTTATTAACATTTTTTAAATATTTGATGATCGTTTTTATATATTAATTATATATAGAAACGATCATTACTTATGAACAAAAGACACTGTTTATTTATTGGTATTCATGGTTACGCAGGGTCTGGAAAAGACACAGTAACTAAAATGATAAGAACAATACTTTCAAAAAATTGGAATTCGTTAAACGAATGTAAAGAACATTATAAAACAATTTATACAGATCCCACCATATCAGCAACATATGAACTTGAAGATAATATGTGTGTTGATAATGTATATTGTATTGCATTTGCTGACCAATTAAAAATTATATGTTCGTCAATATTCGGTATTCCCACAGGCAGATTTTATATGAATAAGAATACAGCATGGGTATGTGTCAACAAAAATTTTAAATATACTGAAATAATGCCTACTGGGAGTAATGATAAGATTGTTACTGCTGAGGAATATTATGACAACTATAGTGATTATTCAACATCTGATGAAATTTCATATTATATGTCACTGCGAGAACTTCTTGTGTATGTAGGAACATATGTATTACAACATAATATAAATGTAAATATATTTGTTAATGTTGTAAATAATATAATTAAATCTCGTGTTCGTACACATAATGAATTACAGTATATCATATGTACTGATGTAAGATTTATTCATGAATATAACTATATTCGTGAAAAGAACGGAGTGATGATTGATGTAACAAGAAATAATATAGAACAGCTTGATAATGTTGCTGAACATGATCTTGATGATTTTACCAATTATGATTTTATAATTGATAATTCTGGAACATATGATGAACTATTTGAACAAGTATGGGATATGATACATGATAATGTGATATTCTCAAATATCACATGTGAATTAGATGTTCATGAAAATGTTGATAATTACATCAGAAAAATTGATGATAATAAATGGAAATTATGTGTTGAACATGGGTTCCAAAATATTCAATATGAAGACGGCAAAATATATATGATATCTCCAATTGGAGGACCAATAATAAAAATTTATAATAATTTAGATTGTGATACAGAAATATATGTAAACAACATTGAATTTGATTTAAATATAAATGGATATGTATTATCTTAATGCAACACCTTGTGGATTAAGCAATTTTCTTGCAGTATCATTAACAACAAGATGCTGATTTGTTGGGTACATTTGTATCAATTCTGAAATGTTGTCAATATATATATCATAAACTTTAATATTTGTTATCCATCCATCAAATCCAAATATTTCGATAGATTCTTTTTTATCTTGAGAAAAATTTGGATTGTATTTTGTTACATAATCATCAGATGGATTATCAATATCAAAATAATAATGAGCATTACTTAATTTATATAATGGAATATTTTCATTATGTGTATATGCATACGCTGCTAATCTTATAAGATTCATAGATCTGCTCCATTGCATTATCATTAAATATGTAGTATTATGCATTATATTAAGAGTAATATTCTTGTCATAATTTAATGATATTGTGATATTTTTTCGAGTCTGTTTGCAGTTTATGTATAACCCACCAATTTTCATTATGTGATGTTTTTCGTCATCATTGGTTATGTTAAAGTTTATTATAAATGCAGCGGTGCCTTCATCACCACAATAATCTTTTTGATATATTATATGTGTTGGCATTGAAATAAATTTGAATGAATAACGTGAGTCAGCAATTAATGTACCTTTATAATATAATTGAGTGTCATTCATTATGTCAATTGTATCACATGTAACATATTTACGAGTAGCGTCAGATTCATATACAGAATATAAATTATTTGCTGCATAGTTTGTTGTATTTACGCCATCATATCCGGAATCTTGAGTAGTGTTATCATCTGCTCCAAACAAATCATCATACTTATTCTTAACAAATGAACTAACAATATCTTCAGCATTACCGAGGTCAACAGAACCTTTTTCTTGATATTTAATAAGCATAACCTTAAAAGTGCTTGATGTCCACATAAGACTACCGTTCTTTTCATCATATGCCTCATTGACCATCCACATTCTTTTCATCATTGGAATGTATATCAAATCTCCAGACATTGGTTGTGCGGTATTTCCGAATGCTGTAGCAAATGATATCTTACTAATCTCACATTCCCAGTCTGCTTGAAAATCTAATCCCCAGTCTGAGAACTCTGGTCTTGAACTTGGCATCTGTCCATCTGCAATAATGAGCTTAATTTGTTTTACAGCCTCAACATTCATAAGAGTATATTCCTTAAATGTAAGGTCTGCAGATTTTGCTTCTGGTGACAACTTGAAATAATATATAGGAATACCTGTAATCGTGGATACTGCCTCATTAAGCTGTTGCTGAAGTGCTATAGCGTCAGACATATTTGCATAAGGATTGTATAAATTAGTATTTGTAGTAGGATCTAAATATGAAAAATTAAATCCTGATGTAAGTGATGTTGAATAATCAGTAACTGGAATATCATCATATTTAACTCCAGCTATCTCTCCTGGAACTTTAACGTTAATATAAAAATCTTGATTTAAATCAGACGTTGTTATAAGTATGTTATCATAATTCATAAAACATGACCAACATACACCATCAAGAGAATATGCATATTGTAGTAAGCTTCTGTCATATTCACATACATTATTAAATATATGTAATGATTCAATATTCTTTATTGCATATGTTATTGATAAATCCTGTGTTGGCTTACATCCAGGCAAAAATGTCATACAGTTATTCATTTATAGTAATCCTTATATATAATTAAAAATCAAAATATAATAATTTGAAAATATAATAATTTGAATTTTATGCAACAATGTTATATTTTATTTATATAATGTAATTTAAATATATGAAGATAATCTCACATAACATCAACGGATTAAGAGCATACATCAATAATGGGAAATTGCAGAAACTTCTTGATATGAATGCTGACATATATTGTCTTCAGGAGGTTAAAATCAGTGATGAGAAACTGCTTAACAAGTTACTTGATGAGAACGGTTTTGCAGGATGGGACCGTCAATATAGCATATCATCATTCAAGAAAGGATATGCTGGAGTATTGACATTAATAAGACCTGGGTTGCATATCGTCAATAAACATTATCCTGAGAATGAGGGAACCATATTAGAGAACTTATCAGGATATGGTAGTGGTCGCATAGTTGTTTCAGAATTCAATGATATGTATCTCATTAACGTATATGTTGTGAACTCTGGAGGAAAGGGTGAGGATCGTTTGCGATGGGATAACAATCTTGTTGAATATCTTAACTCATTAAATAAGCCATACATACTGTGTGGTGATATGAATGTATGCTCCACTGAACTTGATTATTGGGGCAACTATGAGAAGGCAATTGATACTTGTGCAGGACTTATGCAATTTGAGATTGACGGATTCGCAAGAATTGTTAATGAATGTAATGTTATTGATACATACAGACACATACATAAAGATAAGAAAGAATTTAGTTGGTTAAGTCCACTCACAAGAAATAAGACTCATGGATGGCGCCTTGATTACTTTCTTGTATCAGAACAGTTAATTAATGAGGTACAAGATTCATGTGTTCACGAGAACTGGCAGAAGAATGATCATATGCCAATTGAATTAGAAATAAACATTGAATAATAAATAAGATAAATTATGAATACAATAGATGTTAAACAGATTGATTACGTTCCTGGCGACCAATGGAAAACAAAAAAGGACTATATAAAAAATATGAATTGGTTCATTAAGATATTATATTATTTATGGATCATAGTATTATATAAGAAATTGCCCATTGAACAACATGGTCATCTTGTAAATAACGAAAAATTTTTACAGACTATTAAGGGTTCAACATACTCAACATATTGGCACTGGAATTGGTGGAACCCAATCACATATATAATAATCATTTTATTTACATTATTTATGTTATTCTTTAATATTATATTAAGTCTTATTCAAACATTAAAAATTACGAGTATTATAAAAGTTGAAATTAAAGAATAGCTATTAGAACAATAGTTAAAAAATTATAAAAGATTAAATTTTTTCATATTAATTTATATATTATTATTGTAACAAAAACAAATAATATAAACTATTATGGCTGATAACCTCGACAATATTTTCACAGATGAAATGCTTTCTTCCCAAGAATTTATTGACGAGGTAAGTTCAGTATTATCAGATGTTACTGGGTATCAATCATCACCTAAGAAAACAGAGGAGACAATTGAGCCTGAAAAGGATGAAGATCCTTTAGAAGAAGTAATAAGAAAAGAAAAGGTAGAAACAATAAAGGTTGAAAAAAAGCTTAATACAGAATTAAGCAATGAAGAAAAACAAAGAATATTACGAAAGCCAAGAACAAAGGCATCCATATCAATAGATGACAATAATGATATCTTCTGTAAGAGTTGGGGTAACTATTATATAGAAGGCGGGGAATTTTATGAAGAGAGTGTATTGATTATTAATGAATATCTTGAGGAATGTAACAAACCTGTGAAGGAACGTGATTTCAGTAAATTTAATGTCGGTAAAAAAAATGTGGTAGAAAAATTTATGGATATGAATCTGCATAGAGGAAAAATCAGTATTAATGATTTTCTACAAGATGTGATATAAATATTTATTTTGTAATTAAAATTGTAATAAAAATATTTTTAATATATTTATATCATAATGTTTCAATGAAAAGTTTGCAAGAACATATTTCAACTGATGTCAACGAACATATTGGACATAGAATATTTGCCAAGCAAGATAGGTTCAAAATGTTCGATTACATCAGGAAAAAAATTAACAATGATGATATATTTATTGAAATGATATGCAGATCATTAGTAGACAGTAATGCTTTTACAGATGTTATGTATGATATTGCAGATAATCAACATATAAATATTCCTAATAGTTTTTAATAATATGAAAAGTTTAGTACAGTACATCTTGGAACGTATCAAACCGCTTCCTAAGTCAACCACAGGGCTTATTGTATTTGACATAGATGATACAATTCTTAAAGTTGATACTGATATTATGAAGGTGTACAAGAAAGTTCCCGGAAAACCAGAGCAAGTATTGACAACAGAAGAGTTTGCAAAAGATCCTGATGCTGCAGATGTTGAAAAGAAAGAGAAGTGGTTTGATTTCCGAGATTTTCAAGATCCTATAAAGGTATATCAAAGTATCATCTCAGGGACGCCACTTATCAAGAACTTACGTATCATGGATGACTATATAGAAGCAGGTTATGATTTCTGTTTCTTGACTGCAAGAGGGTGTGAAGAAACTATTAAGACTGCTCTTGATGAATTCCTAATGGTTCGTAATCGTCAGAATAAGACCTTACGTAAGCTTGGCGATACATTTAAGAAGACACTTAGTCATGCAATCAATGATATGACAAAGAAGTATCCTGGAAGAAGCGATGCAGAGAAGAAGGCAAATGTGCTTAAATATCTCAGCAAGAAATATGATAGAATAGTATTTGTTGATGATGACAAGAAGAATGTACGAGCAGCACGTGATCTTAACATACATAATCTTAAGGTCATCAAGGCATGGGAGGATTAAAAAAATAAAATAATAATAAATTATGAAAAATTTAACTGAATTTTTAAACAACGAAAATAATGAAATAGATGAAGCACGTATATCATGGATGAATGTGCATGATGCAGTTTTAACTGTGTTAAGAAAATATGATGATAAGTTTGGAGTTCCTCAGGATGTAAAAGATTATTGTCAAAAGGTTAGAGAAGCATTAAGAAGCATTAAATAAAATTAAATAAATGAAAAGTTTAGTAAAGTATATTGACGAACGTCAAGACATCCGTTTAAACGGATATATATCTGAAGCACAGAAACAGTTTGTAGATCCTGACACTGGAGAAGTAGTAATGGTTGACGTACAAGAGATTGATGCAGAGCGTGAGGCAGAGATCCAAGCAAAGGCTGCCGAAAATGCTCGTAAGTTTGATGCTTCATGTAAGAAGGAACGTGAGTTATTAAAACAACTTGAAAAGGTTGAGAATGAACAGTGGCAGTATCAAGAAGAACTTGCTGACCTTCGTAGGGAATACCGCAGCTTACACATGGATATGGAGGATGAACTTGGTCAACTTTATTCCAGTGGTAATGAAGCAGAAGCTGAACAGAAGGCACAAGAATACGGTGAACGTTTTAATGAGATAGAGGATCTTGTTGATGAACTTAAGAAAAAGATTGAGGATCTACAACCAAGGATTGATAATCTGAGAAATCAACGTAATAAAGTTTGGGATTGGGTAAGTTAAGAAAAAATAACATATAAGTCTAATGAATGAACTTGATACTATGGTATTGAGTTCATTTTGTATTTTTATTTATATAATTAATATTATGTAATAATTTATGAAACATTTAAGTGAATATATGTTTGAAGAATTGGAATTAAACGATAAGGGATTTTCAAATTATTTTGAAAAATCAGATGAATTTATTGAAGCTTTAAATTCTAATTCTGCATTTTTTAAAAAAATATTTCACAATGATTTAACTACTGCTAAAGAATTTATTAAAAAAATATATAATGAAGTTAATGAACCTGTCACATTTAGAACAACCCCCTTATTATTTAATTTAAATGAAACATATGTAAAACTTAAAAGACAATATAAAGGAGATTCTTTAGAAAATATTTATAAGGAATATAAACAAAAAGGATTAATAAGATATAAACTTGGTGATGGAAATGAACGTGGAATGACTGCAGGAGATGATTATGAATTAAAATTTATTGAATATAGTAAAAGTTATATATTAAAATTAATTAATCCCGATGTTGAAGTAAATATCCCCGAACAACAAGAAAAATTATTAAGTAATTTATTTGATAAAGTTAAAATTGATAATATAACACTTAAATCATATATTGAACAACATACAGATATAATAGATCCTGCAAAAATCGTTTTACATACTGCACATGAATCAACTGCTAGAAATAAAAATGGACAAATGATTAGATGCAATGGAAAAGAAATTATTGTAAATTTTGAAAATATTGCTCAATCAGGAAAAATTATAGCAGATGTTATATATAAATTACCAGATGATACAGAAATATATATTTCATTAAAGGATAAAAAATATCAATTATCTAATTTAGGAATGTCTCCAAAAACTATGAATGTTTATCCTATTTTTTCGGAAGATTTAGAAAGTACAGTTAATCAAAATTTTAAAATATTTTGTGATTTTTTGGGAATAGATTATAATCGTATTTATAATAATGTTACTCAACAATTAACAGATAATAAAAAAGAAAAAATAGATAAACAATATTATGATAATATAAGACAAATATTTATTTGTGCGCTTGGTTCAAATTATTATATGGTTAATTCAAACGGACATATTAGTTATGTACCTGATGTTACAAATAAAAATTCTTTAAGTATAAAAGATGTTGAAGTGCAATACCCATCAACCACAAGAAAAAGAATAAATATTAATATTAAATTTAATGATAATTCAGATGTTACTGGTAGTATACAACTTGCAATACGTTCTAAATCCGGAGAACCTGAACAAAATTTTGGATTCATTGCATGTCAGTGTGTATGGGGTGATGTAAAAATAAATATTAAAAATAATTAAACATGGTTAAAAGAATATGAAGAAGAAAATTAATATGTTTTGCGGTAGACTACAACCCTTCACACAAGGTCATATGAATTGTATAAATGAGGGTGAAGCACCATGTATAGTATATAGAATAAACTCAAATGATAAGATCCCAGATACCTTAAAAGGATTCAAAGTTAGCGGTAGAGTAATCAAGAAAGATTCGGTACAGATAGTTGCAGATTATATAGATAAGCCTGAAGGAGACCTCACAGAACAGCAAAAAGAATTACTTAAGCGTCCATTTACCAATGAATTAATTGACAAGGAACTTGATATAGTAAAGAGAAACTGTGATAAGATCATAGAGGTAGTTCCTGTGATAAGCGCATATCAGGCATTTGCGATGTTCAACAAGTTCATCCTAGATCATAAGGATGAGTATGAACCAAACTATTGGATGTGCGGTGATGACCGTGTTGATAACTTCACGTCAATGATTGAGAAAGATGATGAGGTTGCTATTGACAGAGGTGGTCAGAAATATCCAAATGTTTGTAAGGGTAAGCTTAAGACAAACATTGGCAAGGGAAGAACAAAAGGAATCTCTGGTACAGCAGTTCGTAAGTCAATATTAAACAATGATAAGGCAGCATTCTCAAGCATCATGCCAAAGGGTGTTGATAGTATGTTCAATGACTTTGTGAGCGCATTTCATGAGTTCAAGGGAAAGTTGCTTAATCTGATTAAAGAATCACGAATGAGCTTATCTGAATATGTATTAGAAAAATTATTAAAAAATTAAAATTAAATAAATAAATTTTATATTATGAAAACATTAGTTGAATATATTAATGAAAATCAAGAGAAGCAAAAAATTGATGAAGCATATTTTCCTTTTGCTGAACTTGCTGGTGAAGCATCTTGGTGGGCACAATATTTAGGAGCAATATTTGTATTATTTGAAATTTGGTTAACAATTTTTATTGGAACCGGAATATTAACAGATAACAATGATTATGATTCAACATTTGGAATAAAAACACTTTATAATCTTATAAAAAATAAATTTAAAAAATTAAAGTATAAAAAACAATTAAAAGAAATGCAAACATTGTTAGACAATGATCCTGAATACAAAGAATGGGTTTCTAAACCAGAGAAACAACGTAAATTAAAAGATTTAAAGCCAATTATAATAAAATATCAAAATGATGATAATGTAAGAAGTATTATTAAAGATATTTGGGAAGAATCAAAATATAGTAATTAAATAAATATGATTTAAATATGATGTCATTAAGAGATTATGTGTTTGAGCATCTTATAAAAAAATGTAAAGAAGTGTATGTAATGGAAGGTGGTCAGGCAGGACACATGGCACATCCATTTGACTATACTGACTTTACTGCTGATGACCTCATTCAGCTTGTTGATGATCTGTTCTCTGGTAAGGTAGAACATATGAAGGAGAAACTTGATGGCTTCAACATAATGGCAACAATGAATGATAGAGGTAATGTTGTATTCATCAGAAATAAGTCAAATCTTAACTCTGAGACAGGCGGTATGTCAATAGATGATATGATGGATAAGTGGGCCACAAAGGAACATCAGAAAAAAGTGTTCAAACAGTCAGGTGAGATCATAACAACAATATTCAATAAACTCGGTAAATCATTCTTTAATCCTGATAGCACACATCGTAAGGTCATAAACTGTGAATGTATAGTAGCAGGAAAAACAAACATATTACCGTATGCTACAGATAAAGTTGCTTTTCATGGTTATCAGATATATGAATTAGTTAACGGTAAATGGAATCTTCAGGAGGATGTAGAAGGTCATGTTGATGAAATATATAAGGCTGCTGAAGGTATTGATGCCGCAAAGCCTCGTCAGGACCTTGTGATTCGTTCTATAAAAGATGGTATAAAGTTTGCTGAACAGTTTAATAAGAAAATTGCTAAGTTGTGGAGTAATGAGGGATTAACTACTGACAAATCAATAGAGGATTGGAAACATGTAAGATTCAAGAAGTTTGCTCCTGAGTGGTGTAAGAATGATGATGGCATCTTTAACAGAATGTGTAATGATGATAAGTCCGTAAAGGCAACTGAACTTAAGAAACGTTATCCTGAACATAAGGATGAGATTCCTGAACTGGATAAGTCAATTAAGAAGGAGGTGATTGGTAACATAATGGAGCCTATGGATACTTTATTCTTAAGTATCGGTAATGAACTGATTGACCAATTAGATGGATTTATCAATTCAGGAACAAAGGATAAGGTCATAAGTACACTTAAGCAGGATCTTGAAAACACCGTTGATGCTGTTGAGAAATCTAATTCAGACAAGGCAAAGGATAAGTTACAGAAATCATTACAAAGACTTCAAAGACTTAACGATAAGTTTAATGTTGCAGAGGGTGTAGTGATAATGTATAAGGGTAGAAGAATGAAGTTCACAGGATCATTCGCTGCTATAAATGCTGCATTAGGGACACGATTTGAATTAGAAGATAAATGAAATAATAAAGTATGAAATCATTAATACAACACATAAATGAAAAACTTATTATAAACAAGAATTACAATGGTAATAAAGTGTCTGCAAAACAGTTAGCAGACGAATATCCTAAACCGTCAGGAATGTGGGCAAACGGATCTTCACTTAATACAATTGCACGCACTGCTGCTGATATATTTAGAAGTGAGGAAATTGAAATAATTGTTCCATATTCAACTTTTCATTGTATAGGTCCAGCTGAGACAATATATCATGATGTTAATGGACTTATGCCATATTCAGAAAATTCTATTAAAGCAAATGATGCTACAACATTATTTTATGGTGAAAAACCAATCAAACAAAGTAATTATCTACCATTTTTAACAAGCAGAGATCGTTATTATATAAAAGAATATGAAATAAAAAACGGTATGCCAGTGTTTACATTGGAAAAATATGATTAATATAATATAAAATAAAATATACAAATATACATTTCAAGCAGTTCTCAAATTATTCAAATTATTGGGAACTGTTTTTGTTTTATAAAATCAACAATTTATAATATTACATATTAAAATATGGAATTTATTTTTATATATATTATAAGATAATTTTTATATACATATGAATAAGAACGAAGAAACCTTAAAAAAGATGTATGATGTGTTTATAAACTATGACATCAATGAGAATGAGAATATTGATGACAAATTTCTTGAGATGATGTCAGATTATAAGAACTTCAATACACTTATGAATATTGCATTTGGACTTGACACTTCTGAGTTTGTTACAGAAGATGCTAATATTGAGGACAAACGCATCGTATATAACATTAAAAAATTTGGTCCGTTATATAGAAATATATATGAATCATATAAGAGATGTTTCATTAACGAGACTGATGAATGGAATCCTTCTCTTAAATCTCATAAGGACACATATAACAGTTTCATTAAGTGGTATGATAAGCAGTTACAACATATGAATAAGGAAGAACTTGTTGATATGTTAAAGGGCATCATTACTGAGATTGAACAGGATTCGTTAACAGAAATTAAATAATACTTTATTAAAAAAGTAAACTATATAAAATATAAACATATTTAAATATATATGAAATCATTAGATAATTTTGTAACACTGTATGAAAACGGTGGAATCATTTCTGAGAAGAGATGGGAAAGAGAAGCTCGTATCAAAAAATTACAAGATGCTCAAGGTAAAACTCCAGAGGAAACCAGTAAGGCAGGTAACTGGGCAGTTGATGAGCCAGAAGACGATGACGCAATGGAAGATATTGACTGGGCAAACGCTTCTGAGAACGTGCAAGTTCTTAAGGAGAAAATGAACGCTGAGGAGGACTTCTTCATTCAAGGTCGTGCAGGCTGGGGTAAGACATCACTTATCAAGAAGATTGCTAAGAAACATGGATATAGTATTATAACTGTATATCTTGATAAATGTGAGGCTGTTGACTTGGAAGGTAACCCTGTTGCTGAAAAGACTAAATCAGGTCATGCTGTTACAGTTAAGGCGCTTCCTGCATGGGCAAACATGATGCGTGAACATGAAGAAAAGGACTTCCTCCTGTTCTTTGATGAAATGAACCAGGCTGATGGCGCTGTTATGAACGCACTTATGCCAATCGTTCTTGAGCATGAGATCGCAGGTGTTAAATTTGATAACTTCTTTGTTGGTGCTGCTGGTAACTTTGATTCTGAAAATGATGCAATTAATGAATTAAGCAAACCTCTTGCATCTCGTTTCAAACCGCTTATTACGTGGGAAAGCGGTACAGACGCTACTTGGAAAGAAGCATTTGATTATATGCATAAAAAATATGACAAAGACCTTGGTGCAGACTTTATAGATCTGTTCTGGCAGCAACGTAACTTGTTTGACAATCCTCGTGAGATTGAAAAGAAGATATTTGTATTTATGCTTGATTCAAAGAAGGGCGGTGATGTATCATGGATGAAACCTGCTCGTTATCTTAAGAGACTTCAGGGTCTTAAACGTGATGGTGACCTCTCTCGTTCAGAAGAGGCTGAACTTGCTAAACTTGCAGAAGCAATGTATAATAAGATGAACGGTAAGGATGAACCTAAGAAAACATCAAGAAGAGGTCGTAACAATGAGATGGTTCCAGAGAACGTAGTTAGTGCAATCAAGACTGGTATGCGAAATGGTATTCTTACACAACGTGAGGATGAGAATGGCAATCCTGTAGACAAGGGCGGTAAGGTTGTTTCTTATGGTATTTCTCGTGAGAACATTGTTGCTGCTATCACTGCTGGTGGTGAGGCAAATGCTGAAATGGTTGAGCGTATGATTAATAAGTTTGAGGCCGATGGAATATCATTCAAGTATGAGAAAGATTCAGAATGGAAGAAAGCAGGTCTCAAGGATCCATTTGAGGATTAATAATTTGAATTTTTAATCATTAATTTATATATTAAATAAAACTAATAATAAATAATATGTTACAGATTACGAATGATTATAATATAATGCACTTTAAGAATGATGATGAGTTCTATGATTTTTGTGTAGAACCTGCTATTATCATAAACGAATGTGGGTGCAAAGGTAATTGTAATGAGAGTTGCTGTAATGAATGCTGTGATTGTCCAAAAAGATATTATCAAGATTTCCCATTCACTGATGAATACGTGAGAGCAGTGAACAACGGAACACACTTTATGATTGATGATGAGGATTCTCAAATATATAAGAGAGGCGCGGTATCATACAAGTCCATTACAAAGAACGTTCATAATCTTATGCCATATTATAATAAATAATCATAAATAAATCTTACATAAATAAATATAGCAAATGGAAATCAAAAGTTCATTATTGAATGCTTCGGATATGACCGAGGTAAAGAAATCATTGATTGCAAAGTCATCAGTTGATGGTAAGCAGGACTTTAGAGTTAAAATGCTTGAATACATCAATGATAGCTCTCAATCTGATGATGATGAGTTCTTTTTTGATATGCTTGAATTTGTAAGATTTCTTGACTCATCTGATGATGCAATCGCATACACTGATGAACATTGCCTTATATGGTTAAATGCTCCTGGTAAAGTTGGCGAGACATTACGTCCATGGGATTTTATATATGATCATGAATGTCTTCACCAACTCTGGGAAACATTTGGTGTACGTGATAGGATAATTAAGAATGGTGAGGTATACGATCATGAGATTCTTAATATTGCATCAGACTGTGTCATTAATGATTATTTAGCAAGCATAAGAAAGAAACAAGGCCCTACAAATATTGGTATTATAACGCCTGAGTTTTTACAGTCAGAATTTGGTGTTACATATGACAGAAAAGTTGATACACAATATACATTATATCTTAAGCTTATTGAGAAGAAAGCTGAATTGATGAAGAACAGGACTGTTCAGGATGTCATCAAGCAAGGTAAGATAAAACCAAAATCAATACAAAAACAGAAAGGTCCTACACCACCTCCACCACCTCCAAGTGGTCCACACTCTGATGACTTTAAGAAGGGATGGTCTGATGCTATTGATGATGTTGTCGATGGAAAAGTAGATCCAACAGATCCTAAATATAAACCAAAGGCAACAGGAAATCAGGATTATGATACTGGTTATAATTCTGCAATGGACCAAATCCGTGAAGGAATGGAAAATGGTATAACAATGTCTGACAATCCATCAGGTGATAGTCAACAAGATTCTGGTTCAGATCTTAGAAGTATTCCTTGGGATATACCATCAAAACAAGGTGGAGACAGTGGTTCTGGAGGACAAGGAAAATCTGATGATAAGAGTCAGTCAAGTGATAAGAATGCCAACGACAAGTCAGGTGAATCTGGTGAATCTGGAGAATCAGGTGAATCTGGTGAGTCTGGAGAATCAGGTGAATCGGGTGATGGTTCAGGTAGCAGTTCATCAAGCGGTGATATGAATAGCGCTGATTCTGCACAAAGTGCTGCGGATCATGCTCAAAGGGCCGCTGATGCCGCAAGCAAGGCTGCTGATGCTGCTGAATCTGCTGCAAATGGTTCATCAGGATCTTCTGATGCTCAAAGTGCTGCACAAAAGGCTCGTAAAGCTGCTGATAAAGCACAGAGAGCAGCGGACAAGGCACAGAGAGCAGCTGATAAGGCAAAGAGAGCCGCAGGAAAGGGCGATAAATCTGGTGAAGAAAAAGCTGCAAGAGAAGCGGTTGATGCTGCTAATGATGCTGCATCTGCTGCAAAAGAAGCTGCTGCTGAGGCTGCAAAGACTGGCGATAAGAATGCAAAAAAGGCTGCTAAAGAGGCTGACGCTGCTGGAGAACCAT